>Ga0209337_1000651_pt1 | contig 27964 bp, 15 predicted proteins | sample LinPmetageLP53_FD_184044 | JGI IMG/M metagenome (GOLD analysis project Ga0209337, IMG submission 184044) | Marine viral communities from the Pacific Ocean - LP-53 (SPAdes) (version 2) | ecosystem: Environmental > Aquatic > Marine > Oceanic | place: Pacific Ocean | collected 2010-02-08 | reverse complement strand
ATTAAGACCTTAACCACCAGTACGCTTTCGGGCGGTAACGCGACGACGCTAGACTTCTTTGTGATTAACCCGACAAAGGACACGTTTAAGCTCGCTTTAACCCCTGGAGGCGCATCAGTAACATTTACTGGTAGTGATGGAACCTGCGTAGTGGACATCCAACACGTTACGCTGGCGTCAACGGGACCGATTCCGCTCGCTATGTTCCGCGACGAGACGCTTGTGACTTGTTCAACGAACCCGGTCACGCAAGCGACTACGCCAACGCGTTACGTTTACGCTCACTTTGTATCGAGCACGGGTAACTTTTCGGCGGGCTCTTGTCTTCTCGACGTTGCTCACGACAGCGGCGAAGGCTCGGCGCCGTTCGTCTTCCACAAGTCCGGCTTCACGGTCGAGTAACTTTTAACGGGCTGCTTCGGCAGCCCGACTTACCGGAGGCTTTATGCTTATTGAACACAACTGGCGCTTATCAGAAGCGCAAGCCATCACAGCGGACGCTAACTCAACCAACGTGGTTGATCTAAGTTCAGTGCGCGATCTTGGTGAAGGGACGCCGCTATTCCTGCACGTCCAGGTAACTACGGAGTTCGTGGGATCCACTACTTTGACTATTAGAGGCAAAGTGGCGGACGACACGGGTTTGTCAACTAACGCTGACGAGATCATTGTCTCGAAAGCTTTGCCTTTGGGGGCGCTAACTCTGCATTCGCAGTTCTTCTTTGCTCTCGGGTTCTACCGTAGGGGCGAAGATTACACGATCTACGCGCACGACGGATCGCCTCAAGGCACTACGGCAAACGGACGCCGCTACTTTGGTTTGACTTACGATGTCGGGTCTGACACTAACTTTACTGAAGGTGCGGTCACATGTAAGTTGACCCTAGACGCCAGCACAACGCCGCGTATCTACCCCGCTAGCACTTCAACCTAAAGACACCCATGTCAAAACCTCGTCTTGTTCGCGCACTTCAAAAAGCGTATGTCGGTCACGTTCTTCGCAGAGAGGGCGAAGAGTTTACCTATAGTGGTCCACCGGCAGCACATCTCTTTTTGGAGCTGGAACAGGGGGACACAACCCCTGTTTCGTCTTCTGTCCCTCGTAAATCGGACGCCGAGGAAACTAGTAAGATCCTAGAGGATGTTAACGACGTTCTCTAAGCAGGTGAGATGAGAGGTTGGCGCCGTCTTCGCATACGCGAGGGCGGCGTTTTATGTAGGTAGCATTATGGTTGAATACACGCTTGTTCTTGAACTCGGTGGATCGAACGCATCGCCGATCGGCGACATCCAAGGGTGGGAAGACAAGCACCCAGAACTCGCGATTCGGTCACCTAACACTGACCGTTCGCAAGCTAAGCAGTTTAGTTCGGGCTCATACAGAGACGACTTCACTTTGCCGGCTACGTTTAAGGGCGGCCCTCAAATTGATCTAGACGGCGCGACGATTAACGGAACGTGGCAAACGGTTAACTTGCGCGGCGTCGCGTCTGACGCGGTGCGTGTGGCGACGTTCCATAATCCAAGCGCCACCCTTCAAACAAACAAAGGCTACGCACGGAGTTGGCCGGGCACTTACAGCGTTGCGCCAACCGCCAGCGAGGCTCTGCCTAACACAGGGCGCGAGTTCGCGACGAACTTCTTGGTGCAGCCCGGTCGCTCAATTGGAACCGGCACGACAATCACGGCAGAAGCTGCTCAAGTCCTAACTACAGGGGCGGATCACGGGTTGGTAGTTAACGACATCGTTGTGTTTAAGAACGGGACCAACCTCCAGCTCACACATAACGGCCCTTACAAAGTGACGGCTACAGCGACAACCGACAAGATCGCGATAGCGGATTGGCCGAGTCTGGCCGCTGTGCCCACAATGACTTTTGTCGCGGGTGCGACAGTGCACAAGGTCAATAACACAGCCAGCCCGTTCAAGATCACCCGCAAACGGACCGGGTCAACGCATACCTACGCACCAACAGGACTGGGCCAAACTGACGGAGGTCGTCTTGTTGTTGACCCGCCGTTTACGCCTGCTCCCGCCGACAACGAAGAGTTCACTGTCGATATGCAGCTACAAAGTGCGCCTGCTGACGCCAACGATCCTTTGGTGTTTGACGCGTGCCTTGGGGGATTCGTAAACAACACTCCGCTGCTTACGGCTACGTCGACCCTGCGAACGTCGACCTCAAGTAGTTACCGTTTACTTTATTCGCCTAAGCAACCTCTCCGCCAAGGAAGAGGGATTAACGTAGAGAACCAGAACGCTAACTCATTCCCTACTGCGGCCACTGTAATTCTTACAAGCACAAGCACGACAGTTACTGCACTTCCTACCGCAGGCAATTACACCGCTTACATTTCAGTAGGGGACGCAATTTTTCTCGGTAACGCAGGGTCGTTCCCTAGCAGCATATTTACTGCCGATACCGTCCCTTATTATGTGACGGCTATTACGACTACCACGATCACACTTGCCGGGTCTTATGGCGGAACCCCAATTTCGGTAGCGACGACGTCGACGCCTTGGGCAATGACTATTCTTCCCGCAGGCGAAAACCGCTACCTAACTCGCCAGCCAGTTGCGCTTGTCCCTGCTGCGCACACTGCCACGCAGGCGGAGGCTGACCTATTGACTGTGGCGGTAGAGCAGGAGTTTGCTGTAGGGGAGAAGGTCCGAGTTAGTTATGCGTCGGGAGTAGGCCCAACGAACTTGTTAGCTGGGAACTACTACGTCAAAACTATCGCTTCGTCCGGTGGCGTAGAGAAACTGGGTTTGTCGACCGGTCCCGACACTAGCGCGTTGACGTTTACGTGGGGCGGTCAATCCCCAATCGTTGAGCGGTTAGATGCCTACGCTACGTGGTTCATGTCTGCGGAGAGAGACGGCGCAGATAGCACTACGTCTATTCACTCAACCGCAACAGTTACTTGGACTGAGCGGCAGCGATTCGCGGGATCCCTTACTGGGCTTCGTCTTCGGTGCACGTCAGGAGCTAATGTCGGGCAATGGAAACACGGCACGCACGTCAGCTACGACAGCACGAACGACCTGTGCCAAGCGCACTTTGACGGCGACTGGGCTAGCACTCCTGCGAAAGACGATGTGTTTGTGATCGAGCCGACCCCTGTAAAGGCGGAGGATCGCCCCTACGAGAAGTTCTGTCAGCTACTGCCTTGGTCACCCTTTGAAGGCCGCGCTCGCGGGAGCCGCGAGGCAGGACTGTCTACGGTCACGATTCCGCATGGGAACACAACTACGTCTTTGCAGGCGGTAGGTATGTCGGCGCCTGACCGTTCGTCCGTCAAGTTTTATTCGACCGGCACCCTGCCTAACGGACTAACCCCAGGCAAGACTTACTACGTGAGCAAGGCGTATGGGACGACGTGTGAGATAGCGACGTCTTACGGCGGATACACTACACAAACAGCAGCCGCAGGAGACGGGACGCACTACGCTGAGGTTGTCGACAATGACAACGGGCTTAACCCGCACCCTCCGGGGTTTAACTACCCGAGCCAGTTCTCGGTCCCTCGCCGCTACATGCCTTTCGACGGCTACACTCAAGGCTCGTTTTACGGGGAACAGACGTCGCAGCAATCCGCAGGCATTAGCGCGGGCGTGCAGCTAGCTTTTGACTTACACAGTCACACGGGCCGTCGCTCGCTATATGTCCCGCTGGCGTTCGAGAAGACGTCAATCGGGCACCGTGAAGTGCACGCCGACGGCACCGGCACTACGTTCGGTTGGTCTGACTTAAACCAGCAGTTGAGTTGGGCGCCCGGAGAATCCAACGGGTGTTTCGCTCGATTGCTGGGAGTTTTGGACGGAGTCAAGCTGGCGCTGACGGAAGAGGGCTCGACCATTAGCGACGTCGTAGTGCACTTCAACCAGGGAGAGGTCGACGCCGAGACTGAGTATCTGTCGACAACTTACCGCAAGAACCTTAAGCAACTCAAAGCTGCCGTTAGGCAAGCCCTGTTTGATCGGGGCTTGACGCCGGGGAAAGTCAAGCACGTCAAGTGGCTCCAGGCGACCATACCTACCGATGTGCCTCCTGCGGCGGACCAAGACGACAAAACGCGTTGGCCTTACGCGGCAACAATAAACACGGCGATCGAAGCAGAAGCTGCCGTCGACGCTTACAGCAGGTCTCTTGTCGGGACCGACCTGGAGTCTCACGCGGACCGCACCGCGTTTAGCGGTAACACTGCCGCTGACCAAGAGCACTACCACGGCGCGCAAATGGACTTGCTAGGGCAGCGTGCTTTTGCCGCGTTTAAATCGATGGAGAGGAGCGGCAAAAGTGAGATTGACATATGCAACTTGGCGCTAGCCAACCTCGGTGAGCAAGCCCGCGTAACTAGCATTGAGCCGTCCGACGGCAGTCGCGAAGCCGACCTGTGCGCGCAATTCTTTTCGCTAGCGCGAGACCAGATGCTTGAGAAGCACGCGTGGGATTTCGCTCTTCGCTCAGTTAAGCCGACCGTCCAGGCAACGTCACCTCGGGTGGATTACAAGTATGCTTACGACTACCCGGAAGATGTCGCGAGTGTATTGACGGTCGTGCGCTCAGACGTTGACTACAACTACAAGACGATGGGTAGCACGGGGCAGCAACCGTATTCGGTAGAGCTAGACGCTAACGGAAACCGCATGCTGCTGACGGACCAGAAAGACGCACTGCTGCTCTACGTAGCCAAAGTAGAAGACGCCACTATGTGGAGTTCTTTGTTTATCCGAGCGCTTAGTTGGCAACTCGCATCGCACTTAGCCGGGCCTGTTATGAAGGGCGAAGAAGGCATGAAAGCCGTTCAGATGTGCGAAGCCATGGCAGAGCGCACCCTTCGCCAAGCCACCAAGCACGACGGCGATCACAAGCGAGACGTCGACATTAACGACCATGTCCCTACGTGGCAGCGCCACCGCTCTAACAGAGGGTTTAGTATTTAATGGATCGCCGCACTATCCAGCTTTCGTTCACCGGAGGTGAAATATCGCCCGAGCTTTACGGGCGCCCTGACGCAGTTCAATACCGGACGGGCGCTGCGCTCCTTAATAACTGGATAGTCAAGCCGCAAGGGCCGGTGCGAACGCGGCCCGGCTTTCGTCACGTCGCGACGTCCGACGGGCTGGGCACGGGAGGAGGAACGCGCTTAATTCCGTTCGTCTACTCGACCGGAGAAAGCTATGTGATTGAGATCGGCAGGCGAGACTCGGCGTGGGAAACTGACGCGGGCTCGGCGCACACTTACGCAAGGTTCTACGCAAGAGGTGCCGCAGTAAAATGGGCAGTTCCTGTTGAGCTAGGCGAAGCGTCGGTTTGTTTAAACGCAGCGACAGATACGTTTGGGGCGGTGCATCCGCACGGGTTTTTTACCGCCACGTCTGTAGTGTTAATAGCCGAAGTGACAGGCACTCTGCCGACCGGCTATGCGGCAGGGACGACTCACTACGTTCGGAACTTCACTGACTTCTCCAGCAAGCGTTTTCAGTTAAGCACGGCAGCTAGCGGCGGGTCTGTGCTAAACGTCAGCGGAGGCAACAAGAAGCTCTACGCATACAAGAAGTCGGATTTGCCTGCCGCTTGGACCGACGACCCAGCAACGGGAGACTTTGTTCAAGTAGCTGACAAATACACGGTCGGCGACCTAGTTTATTGGCCGGGCACAGGAGGCACTAACCGAGCCGGAGTCTACCATTGCCGTGGCACTCACGTTCCGTCAAGCAGCGGTAGCACCGATACGTTTGACGCCCGAGTAGCTTCTGGCTCTTGGCACATCCAACCAGCGGACGGCACCCTTGAGTTGCGGCTACCTACCGATAACTACTACTCCACCGCAGACCTAAGCAAGCTTGTTTGGCGCCAAAGCGGCGACACGTTATGGCTGGCTAACGGAGGACAGAGTTACCCGCTGCTGGAGATCAACCGGATCAGTGCCTTATTGTGGTCATCTACGCGAGCTGCGTTTAATTCACGCATCGTAGCCCCGACTGATTTTGCTTGCGCGCCCAACCGAGGTGACGCTTTTAGCGTCGATCGAAACGTCAGAAGAGACTCGGCTTTAGGCGGAAACAACTTGTCAAGTCTTCGTTTCGCAAACGTCACTCGTATGGCTGTGACGATTGGGGATGCGGTCTACGTCGACAACATCAGCAATTTCACTCCGGATGAAGCCCGTTTACAGAACATTGCCGGTAGCACGTCGGCGTTTGTTGAAGGCGTTTACATAGTCACTAACACTTACGCTCCTTCTGCCGGAGGCGTTCGCGAGATTGCGTTAAAGACAGTGGCCGGGGACAAGAACCTAACTATTATCAGCTCCCTCCAGTGGGCCGCAGGTGAATGCCGAGTGTTCTACTCTTCGGTCGATGCCAACTCGACCCAGGAATATAAGATTACGTCCATCGATGACGACGACTTAGAGTCGCAGCCAAGCACGACTTTGCTACAGAGCAATCAAGTGTTGTCTGTCAGGGGCGCCAAGAACGAGTTGACTTGGACTGCTGCTACAGGAGCCAAGCGTTACCGCATCTATAAAAAGAAGAGCGGCCTGTTTGGTTACATCGGCGAGTCAGACACGACTTCGTTTACCGACGACAACATAGCTCCTGAGCTTGGGCGAACTCCTCCTATCGACGACCCGACTATAACGGAACGAGACACCGCGACGCGCAGGCCGGGCTCGGTAGGCGGATACGAACAGCGGATGCTTCTCGCCTCTACAGCAGAGAAGCCGCAAACGATATGGGGTTCGAAGTCTGGCACGGAGCTTGACTTTACTTACACATTACCTGTCCTTGCTGACAACCGACTGCGGTTTACCTTGGCGTCAAACCAAGCACAAACCGTCAGGCACATGGTCGGGCTAAGGGATTTGATTGTCCTGACGCAGAGCGGTGAGTGGAGGGTGCGCGGTTCGGACGACGGAGCTTTGACCCCCGCGACATTGTTTGCTCGGCAAGAAGGGTTTGTCGGCGCGAGCTTTGTGCAGCCGGCGTCACTTAATGACACGGTAGTCTACGTAGCTAATCGTGGCGGCCACCTTCGTAAGTTGAGCTTCGCCGCACAACGAGGTGGGTTTCAGGGGATGGACGCGTCTTTACGTGCCGCTCACCTGTTCGACGAGCTTGACGTCTTAGCCCTCGCTTCGGGCAAAGCACCGTTCCCTGTGGTGTGGGCCGTGTCTAGTAACGGCAAGTTGCTTGGCTTGACATTCATTCCCGAAGAGCAAGTAGAGAGCTGGCATCAACACACTACGGAAGGCACTTTCATCGATTGCTGCTGCGTGCCCGAGTTCGAGCGAGACGTTGTCTACGTGACCGTTGACCGCAAAGATTCTGCGGGAGGAACGGTTCGGTCTATAGAGCGAATGCAGGAATGGCAGACTGCGGACGTAGCAAACGCCGCCTGCTTGGACGACCACGCATCGACGTATTCGTCAGTCAGTCCTTCCCATCCTTACGACACGGGCATGCGTGTTCTTGCGACAGGCGGTTTGTCGGAGGGCGACGAAGTTCAACTACAAGGGCGGAACTCTGCCGACAACAACACCCAAGTAGTTTTTGATCTTAGTGACTTGCACGACGAAGTCTGGGTCTACGTAGGCACAGCTCGTTACCGAGCAAAAATAACTGGCTACGTTAACAGCACGTTGGTCAACGCCACGCTGTTAGACACTCTACCTGCTACTGCGCTAACTACTTTCACTGAGACTGACTGGCGGTTCGTTCGGCGACGCATTTACGTCCCGAGCCGATACGCTTCGCGCACAGTAACCATTGTCGCCGACGGTGTCGTTTCTACTGCGACTGCCACTGCAAGCACTCAAATAGATAACGCATACGTCGACTTGGACGCAGGCGCATTGAACGTGCACGTCGGCGACGCTTTCACCTGCGACTTGCAGACTTTGCCTGTCGCCGTGCAGATCGACGGGCTAGGCGTAGGCAAAGAGAAGAACGTAGACAAAGCGTGGTTGCGCGTGCTTAACGCGAGCGGCCTGCAAGTCGGACCTGACGTCAACAATCTTGTCGCTGTGTCAGACATTCAAACAGGGGCAACTCTTCAGACAGGAGAGAAACGGACCCTTGTTTCACCTAACTGGAACGAAGACGGGCAACTGCTTGTCCGGCAAAGTAATCCTTTCCCGGCGACGGTCCTGTCGCTGTCCGCTCAAGTATCTTTCGGGAGCTAACTCATGGCATACACAGGCATCAAACTCCCTGACTTTAAGCAAGACCCGTTAGGGGTCGATCTAGGGGGATCGTCCGCTTACGCGGCGGGGCGAGAACTTGCGCTACAACAAGCGTGGGAAAAACGAGGCAGTCTTTTAACTGGCGCCGCTGCGGGCATCGCTTCGATCGGCAAGTTCTTTTCGCAGCAACTAGAAAGTTTGCAAGCGGAAACCGCCGCTATGAAATCCGAGTTCAAAGCTTCTGCTTTTGACAGAGCAGCGAGCGCAGAGCTTGAGCGGGTTCATCTGATAACGGAAAAGACTAAGGAAGACATCTCTTTCCGTAGCATGCAGTCAGGAGGCGAAAAAGCTCAGCAACGTGTAGACACGGCGCGGCGCGGCGTCCTTGCTTTAGCGGGTAGTTCAGCAGAGGTCCGAGCTACCATGGAGATTATGCGCCAGATCGATGCTCAGACCATCAACATCAACGGAGTCCGGCAGGCTAACGCTGCCCGCATGCAGGCTCAAAACTATCGTTCCTCTGCGGAGGCGGCTCGCGTTTCTGCGCAGAACCTTCGCCAAACTAACCGAGGCGTCACGCCATATCTGGTGTCGCTCGGGGCTGGTGCTCAACAATACATGGCATCTTCGGCGCCGTTTATCACTTAAGGCAGTAGATGATTCGCATCCCACAAGTGCGGCTGGCAGCGCCGCAAGGGCAACGCCCAACGGCCCCTTTCTCTGACGTCACTCAAACTCCCGTTACGTCAGACCCAGGACGTGACTTGCAACAGATGGCCTCGACGGTGGCGAACGTAGGCGCTCGCCTCGCCTCGCTAGATGTTCGTGCTATCGAACAAGCAAACGCAGGTAAAGCCCGGCAGGCGCAAGGTCGCATCAGAGAGGCGCTAGCAAATCAACTCCAGGGCGAGGAAGGCTTCTTGCATCTGCTAGGGGAAGACGCCGTCAATAACCGCGTCGCGGCGTTGCAAAAGATCGACGACGAGCTAGCGAAGTTTAGCGGGGAAGACGTTTTCGACAACGACGTGCAGCGTCAGTTGTTCATGCAAGGAACGCAAGCCGACATCCTGCGAGCTAAAGTTGCAGTGCAAAGCCACGGAGCTAAGCAGGCTCGCGTCTTTAACGCGGCGACCGCACAAGCTTCGTATCAAGCTGACGCTTTAGAGATTGCTAATGTCGGCTGGACGATCGACGGAGAGAAGCGACTTCGTGGCGATGTCCAAGCTTATGCGGAAGCGGCTGGTATCCCGAAAGAACAAACCCAGCTAATCATCCAGACTCAACTATCTAAGGGGCTCGGGGCGCACATCCAAACCTTGATCAATGACGGTGAGTTTGACGGAGCCCAGGCCGCGCTTGATAAAGCTTACGACCCGGAAAACAAAGACGGCGACAAGCGAGACAAGCTAATCGGCACGGCCCGATCTAATTTAAACGTCGACCTTAAAACCAAGAGAGACGCTGCGCAAAAAATACAGACTGCTCAGGAAGAGAAAGACAAGTTTAACGCAGGTCAAAAAATAGCGGAGATAGGAGCGATGCACCTTTTGTCTGAAGCTATGAAAACGACCGACTCATTAGACGAAGGCGTTAAGCTAGCTAACCAAGGAGTGATTGACTTGTTTAACGACCCCGACATTGAGGTTAGCAGGGAGCAAGTCGGAAGAGCGTTTGAGACTATTGAGCTACAGAGAAGGGGCCGCGTTCGGCAAGACGATATCAAACAGAAAGCCGCTTTAGACCGGATGGCAGAATCGTTCGAGCAAGCAACAAGTTCTATGGACGTAGTCGCGGGCCTCACTACACCGAAGAATCTAAGTTCGATGATGGAGCGTTTTGAGGAGTATATGCCGGAGGACTATGCGTTTTTGAATAGCACCCCTCAAGGTAAAGAAGCGATGCTCAGGAAAGTTATTGCTGTAGCTAAAGACTTAGAAGGCGCCGAGGCCGCAGCGCAGGCAAAGATGCAAATGGAGTTCGATGCCCAGTATCGAATGTTCGGCGACCCAGTCCTGTTCTCAGACGATCAGTTTAGGGAGGAGTTTCCTGCTAACGACCCACAGAAAATCATGAACTTTGTCGGTCACCTTAGCATGAGTGAGCAAAAGGTGATCTCTGCTAGGTGGGCGGAGGTTCACAAAAAGCCTGACATAACGCCGGGAGACACGCTGTATGCCAACGAACGCAAGCAAGTCAGGACAGCACTTCAAGGACATCCGTGGGCGCTAACTGATATAAAAGACGCTAATGACGTTTTTGAAGTCCAGCAGGAACTTCTTAACAACCTCCAAGACGAGTGGACTGCACATCAAGAAGAAGTCCTTAAAGGTAGTGGCAACAAGGCTGATTTTGATAAGTGGTTCAAGAGCATAGCTGAACCGAAAGACAACGCTTGGCTTGACCAAGCAGGCACTGAGACGTCTAGGCGGCTACTTAGGATGGCCCCGCAGGATCTTATAAGAGGGAAGCAGTTCGATCGTCAGATAGCTAAGAAAGGCGGGGGGATGGTGACGTTCAATCGCAACTCGGTCGAAGCCCGCCAAGACTATCCAGGCACTGGCGGCATAAATACGTCGGTGATTGACTTGCTTCTCAAGAAGGTAGAGGGCATCCCGCTCCCTCACGAGAGACAGCCCGGTCAGCTGGAGCTGTCGCCTGAGCAATTAGCTAGAGGGGAGCAACTGTTTGTTGACGCAGGTAGCCCTACGTGGGAGGAGGCGAACAGTAAGACCGCGATGAACCGACTTAAGCACGGAGACAACACGCTGTCGTATCACATAGCTCAAGCGCAAGTTGCTCCCGAAGTAAAACGAATATACGAACAGACGATGGATGCGGGGGGCAAGGTAACGGCAACAGAAGAAGAACAGATTGGTCTACTAGAAGAAGAGGCCAGCCTAAAATCTGCGATGGCGGACCCAGGTGCCTCCGAGGAAGACATTCTAAAACAGCGCCAGATTTACATGGATAGATATCGCCTTGACCTCCACAGGCTGCGGCAGACTGTTTCTATTGCACAGCAATGGGAGACATTGCTGAAGAGAGAACGAGAAGGGGAGATGTTCGGGATTCTTCCTGCTACGGGATCTTCTCCCGCAGGGTGGGGCATGCGCAGGGCTGCCGGGCGCCCTTACTTCGGGTTTAATTATTCTGGCTTTGAAGACTACAAACAGCAAAAGGAGGCGGGCAACTAATGGGCAATTTCTCTTCCTTACCGCAACAACAAAACTTCCCTCAAGCTGACCTAAGTCAAGCGGATCCATATTTTCAGGCACTTAACGCAGAGCGAGAGCGCGCCAAACAAAACTTGTTGATGGGCAGCCTTCAGCAGGCCGCGATGCGCGACCCAGCCCTGGAAGCAAACATCCAAAAGTTTGCTGCTGAATTAGGCACAACGAGTGAAATGGTGCGGACGAACTACGAGAAGGCGTCCAGCTTTCTTCAAGTTCAAAGGCTTAAGAACGCAGAGCTAGAACGCTATGCACCTCAACTATATGCGCAGCTAAACGACCCCACGTGGGCGGCGCAGGCAGTTACCGAATGGGATAAGCTCGCTTGGTTTGAGCAAGCAGGCAAAGGCTTCGAAGCCGGAGACTTAGAAGTTGAACTCGGCGAGCTGATGACCGGCGTCATGAACGGACGCGTCACCTACAACAGCATTAAGGACCGCGTCAACGAGATCGACAGAAAGCTAGAGGAGCTGAACGTAGGCGATACCTTCTGGGGCCAGACTGGCAAGACGGTAGGGCAGCTATGGGAGTGGGAGACCTTGGGTAACTTGGCTGCCCTGGTTCCGGTAGTCGGCGTTCCCATCGCAATTGCGTCAAACGCACGTCAAGCTTACGAAGTAGAAGCGGGCCTCGCGTTCCACGAGTATTTGAAGTCGGGCGTCGACTATCAGACAGCAGCAGCAAACGCACATTCGGTCGGCTTGATCAACGCAGCTATTGAAGCGGGCGGCTTTATGATAGCGGCTAAACCGTTTAGAGCTGCGGCGGGTAATTTGCTACGGAACAAATCCATACGGCGGCAAGTAACTCGACTTTTCGGGAGTGCGCTGGCCGGGCCTGTGGCAAGGAAAGCTCTTGCTACAACTGCCGTACGAGTGGTGACCCAATCGGCGACAGAAGTTACGGAGGAGATCCTACAAGAGAATGTCACCGCACTCTTCCAGCGCCGTGCCATCCATGAAACCCAAGAGAAACTCAGTCTTCGCCGGCCAGGAACTAAGATCGAACTCCCTGGGGGTGGCGAGGTCCGCATCCTTAAATGGGGCGTTGTAGAAGTAGATCCCGAAGTTTACTACCGCGTGTCAGGACAAACCCCGGACGGGGACAAGACGGCGCCGGTCACCCTACAAGGCGACCTTGCCGAAAGCCTCGTCCGTGACATCAACGAAGTGGTCTTGCCCGCAGAGTTGACGTTCTCGGACGAGAGCTTCTGGTCTGACATGTGGAGTCTGTCACAGCAGACAGCAGTCACTGCGTTTAAAGGCACGGTCTTGCTCAGCTCAACCGGTCCGCTCTTGCAGCACATGTCCGAGCGCAAGCGGGTCGAGCGAGCTAAGTATCAACGCGAGACGTATCAAAGCGTTGTCGACAAAGTCAAGGGCGTGAAGCTCCAGCAAAACAACGCGGGAGCGTTGGCGTTGCTGTTCCGCAGGCAATGGGCAAAAGGTTCGCTAAAGGAAGTTCACGTTGACCGACAGGACTTGCAAGAAGCGTTAGAGGCTAGCGACGTCACGCTCGACGAACTTGAAGAGGTAGTCCCTGGCATCACACAGCAGGTGAACGCGTCACCGGACCTGCAACCTACCGTTGTCATTGACGGCGCCACGTTCTTCTCTGAGCTTGCTGAGACGGACTTGCAGCGCACTATGCTTGACGTCATCAAGCCGACCGCTACCGACATGTCGATGCGAGAGTCGAGGGACAACGCGGAACGCATCGCGAAGGAAGCTAAAGAACTGCGCAAGGGAATGGACGCAGTTAACAAAGTTCGCGGCGCAGTCGAAGACGATGCGACGGCGCTAGCCACTAACCTTAGAGATCAAGCGGTTGCTGCCGGAGCGAACCGTAGGCAAGCCTCCGACGCAGTAGCTCTGTTCGTAGTTCAACAGAAGGAGCTTGCTCGCCAAGTCAGCGAGAAGCGCGGCGAAGTCGTGACGGCTACGCAGTTGCTGGAAGAACAACTGCCGGAAGGCATGTCCATCAAGGACGTGATCATCGGCGACGAGAATATAAAGACCAAGCAGGGTGACTTGCAGGCGCTCAACTTTGAGCAGGAGGCCAACTATGAGTTCGCAGAAGCAGACTACCGGCCAGAGGTTGTTGGCTGGGCGCGTGAGCAGTTCGGTGACAGGGTCGCCCCCAATGGCAAGCTAGCCTCAGAGAACTTCGCTCGCTGGTTCGGCGACAGTAAGGTCGTGGATGCGGAAGGTAAGCCGATGGTGGTGTTCCACGGAACGCACAAAGACTTTAAGGGGGGCAGTTTTCGCAGCTCTGCGTCTGGTATTTGGTTCTCAAAAGACCCGAGTCAAGCTGAAGGAGGAGGAGGCGATGCGGCAGTCAGCGTTTTCCCTGCGTATATAAAGGCTGACAATGTGTATTCCCTGTCCTCGGAAGAACTTCAAGAGTTTCGCCTAGCGACAAACCCAAAGAAGTTCATGCGCGGCATCATAGACAGGGTCCAGGGCGAAGGCTTTGACGCTGTTGCTGTTGATGATTACGCGGTAGTCGCCTTCGACCCCAACCAGATCAAGTCCACCAACAACGAAGGCACCTTCAGCGCAGACGAAGACGGGATCCTGCGATCTCAGCAAGGCAAGCCGGGCGATAACTATCTTAAGTGGACCCCGCCCAAGACCGCAGACGGCAAGATCAAAGGGGCGCCCGAATGGGTCAAGTCGATGCGCGATGTCACTAAGCTGCGCAAGCTCTTGCACACCCTAGTGGAAGAAGGAAAGACGGGCCGCTACTGGTATGAGCGAAGTGCGCGTAGCGTTCTTCAGATCGTGCAAGACGACGTCGCGGACGCAGAGAAGCTTCTGCAACTGATCGCCATCTACAGTCCGCTGTCTGACATCTGGTCGAACCTGATAAAAGCAACCAAAGCATACGAGCATTGGAAAAGCGGCAAGCCACCCGAGACTCTGAAAGCAGGGTTTGAAAAGCAGAACGAAAAAGCTCGCGCTGTTCTCTACGAAAACAAACCTTTTGAGGGCCGGAAGACCAACTCGTTCTACATCAACTTGATGCACGAGTTGTTTGCTACACGGAGGCAAGAAGTCAACGCTCTGAACTTGCCCGCCGATGTTACAGAGAAGTTCGATAACGCCGCGACTATCGACCTGTGGATGTATCGCGCTTTTGGTTATCTGAACGAGCAGGGAGGCAACGATAAACAATCCGGTAGGTATTCGTTCAGCGAGAACATGACCCGCCGAATCACGGCTGAGTTAAATCGGGACCGACCTACAGGCACGGCCCCGTTCCTGCCGATGCAAGTGCAGGCCATGATCTGGACTGCAATGAAGACCCGCTACGAACAGCAGGACGTCAAAGACAGGACGAACGCACGGAGCAAAAAAGAAGGTCTCGTCTACGAAAAGGTAGTGACCGGGAAAGACGGCAAGAAGAAGACAGTGGTGGCCTACGGGAAGACCAAAGCAGAGCAGGTGCAGCACCTACAGAACTGGCGTCGGGAGGCGATGAAGCCGAAGTCCGACGTCATCCAGGCGGAGGCTGAAATCGCAGGTCGAGATTTCTCTGACGACCTTGAGCGCATGGCGGAGACGGTGGCGTGGGAAGCGGTGCCGTCTACTGAACTGAACGAACCGATTAACAACGCGCCCTCTCAGGTCGTGCGTGTGTTTACACAGGAAGCGCAGCAGATCGTTCTTGATCCGCAAGGGCTAGACCTACTCGCGCAAAAACTTGGAGTCGTGTTCTACCACGGCAAGATGAGCTACGGCGGTTACGCGGGGGGCGTCGCCAACAACGTGCTGTCGAGCTTGGTGCCGCTCAAACCGCCGGGGCCAGACTTTAGCGTGGAGCAAGTCCGTCTCTACACGCGAGCACTTCAATACATCTTCAAGCAGGATGCCGTCCCGTGGTATCGACTGGAGAACACGGACATAACGAATAACAAGGTCGCCAAGAAGCGGCAGCAGTTCCGTGTCATCAATGCCAAGGGTTCAACGCTCAAGCTGTTTGACCGGCAAGTTGACGCGCAAACATTCGCTGACACCAAGACGGACGCGAAGGTTGTCGGCGGCCCGCTAGCTATGTCGTTCATGCTGCAATTCAAGGCCGGGTTGACAGCCGAAGTCAGGCAGGGTCTTATGGATGGGCTGGCGAAAGTAAATACTGACATGGGGTTCACTCAGGTCAGCGACAACGAAGTTCTTGTTGTCAACTACAGAGGGGAAGACAACCTCCCCTTCATGGGCACCGACGAAGAGATCACAAGTGCCTTACAGAAACTTGCAAACACGGAGACAGACCTTGGCATCGAAAAAATTAAACACGGGTTCGCGGAAAGCGAATACGGAGACGTCCACAACTGGGGAACTGAACGCTCTGGAGATAGCATTCTCCAATCCCATTTCGCGGGATCACCCGATCTTCAAGCGTGGCTACGTGATCGGCGAGAAGCGTTCGAAACCCTCCTCAAGCAATACGACGAAGCAGGAATCGGAGACACCCTCAGCGCCCTCGCCGCAGCAGGCGAAGCTATTGGGGCCAGACGAGGGACCAAACGACTCAATGGACCTGATGGTCGGCATAGATCGGGTTCTCAAACGTCTGTTCGATACGGGCGAGATCGTGCCGGAGCCGCTAGCACGAGCGTCCTCGGAGTCCACTACGGAAAGAACCCCCGACATGCCTACGATGCCAACCGATACGGCGGAGGAAAGCCCGGCGCCGAGGCCCGACGAATTGCCGGACACCCTGTCTTAAGCAAGCGTAGCTACTATTACGTAGACACCGGCAGCGGCATCATCCCAGAGCAGGGCGTAGGGAATGAACTTCACAGCGTCAACTTAGACAACCTTTACGACACCACAGAAGATCCGCTCGGCATTATCGCGGACTGGAAAAAGAAGGGGAGCGGCGACACGAACGAGTTTGAGTTGGCTATCGTTCAAGCCGGGTTCGATGGCTACTACGTCCCGAAAGCGTTCGGGATAACTTACGGGAACCAAGAGACCATGGGGTCCGCCGTCATCATCGGCCCGGAACACAAGTCAATCCCGGTAGAGTATCAAGGCCGCTACGAAGGTGACTTCGGCATGCAAGCCCCGCCTCGGGCGCAGCCGCAGGCCGCAGGCCAGCAGCAGCAGCAGGCCGCAGGCCAGCAGCAGCAGGCCGCAGGCCAGCAGCAATCCCTGGCTGATGCTGCCCGTAAAGCCATGGGCCTAAAGCAACAGGAAGACGGGACCGTTCTCGGCACGTTCAACATCGAGACGTTTAAGATTGTTCTGGGCCGCAAGCATACGCCAGCCACCCTGACGCACGAGTTCTCGCACCTGTATTTCCAGCAGCTAATACAGCTCTATCGTTCCGGGGATTTAAACGAGCAGCAAATAGCCGACCTAGAAACTTTGGTCGCCATGACAGGAGAGTTTGACGGCCTCCTAGACTACGCAACCGCTCCGTTTGGCGACCGGCACAAGAAGGTGCACGAGCAGGTCTCGCACAAGTATGAAGTCTACATGCGGTCCGGTGAGGCTCCGACTCAAGCACTGAAGAACTTGTTCGGGCGCATGGCGAAGTGGTTCCAACGAACGTATTCGTCGGTAAAGCGGATCAGTGAAAACTACGCTTCGCAATTTGGCGAGCCGTTGCCGGCCTTGACTGACGACGTGCGCATGGTGTTCGACCGCTGGTTCGCCGCGTCAGAAGAGATTGACTTGCGCAACCGAGAGCTAATGCTCGGGCGCCTGCTACTCAACGAAGACCTAGACCCAATCGACGAACTGTTCGTCAAAGAACTGATCTTTGATCACGAGCTAAAGGCGAAGGAGAAACTGCGGACCGTGTTTATGAAGGAGCTGAAGAAGCTTCGTCGCATGCGGGACCGAGAGTATCGCAAGTTCCAGCGGCAGCACCGCACCGAACGCAAGCGAGTTGAACAAGAAGAGCAAGCAGCATTGCTGCGCGAGAGTCACCTCGCCCGCATGCTGCACTTCCTTAGCTCGGGCGAGTTGCTAAACGCGGACGGTCAGGTCGTCGATTCGTTCAGCCCACTTAAGCTTGCTTATGCAGTCAATCAGTTAAACGACGCACTGTCAGAGCAAGCCGAGATACGGGACGACATCCGCCCCAGGAAAGAAGAAGCCAAGTCTGCTCGCGAGGCTGCCCTCGCTAGTCTCGAAAAGCTACCTGAGATCCTTCGCGAACTTAAGAAGACCAGCGCCGCGATCCGGGCCGAGATCAAAGTCCAGAAGAAGTCAGGCCAACCCAACCCCGAACTGTTAGCTAGCAATCAGGCAATCCTCGCGAACAACGAGAAAATAATTGCTGACAGGGAAGCTGACCTAATCGAGCAACGCAAAGTCCGAGACGATGCGAACGGGGAACTGCGCCGCATAGTTAACGAAGAGAAAGCCGCAGCTAAGGAAGTCGACAAAGCGAAGAAGTTGGTCGCGGTCACCAAGTCGCAGTTAGGTGACGAAGCTACTGCGCGGTCTCGCATGTTCTTCACTACCGACCCTCGCGTGCCGGAACGCTACCGGACAGGCAACGAGAAGACTGCGTTGGTGCTAGACATCGAAGGCTTTGCTCGCAGTAACGGCTTCGTCTCTGCCGACCAAATGTTTGACGCGTTGCGCGTTGAGATGATTGGGTCGGAGAAGGCGGCTAAAGAGTTTGTCTCGGGCGATACTGTTTACACAGCCGAGGGTGACCCGGCAGGAGTTGCCCTGCAAGGCATGGTCGACGACCGAGCAGACCGGCGCATGCTGGCCGAGATGCCGCACCTTGCTGACCCGGAAGAGATGCAGTTCGCCATCGACAACGCGATGACTACCGAAGCGTTGCTTAGGCTACGTGCGGCGGAGATCAACTTGCTCGACAAGAAAGCCCCCGCACATCGTGAGCTACTTCGAACAGCTAAGGAGGTCGCCAAGACTGTTGTCGCCAAGCTCCAGGCGAGCGAGTTGTTCGGCAGAAACAATGCCATCCGGGGTTACTTACGGGCGGCCCAGAAAGCCGAGATTGACGCGGCTAGGGCGAGAGGCGATGTAACTAAGGTCGGCGCCCTTCATCGGACCGCGCTTATGCAGCGAGCCCTGGCGCAAGAAGCGATCAAGCGCAGGGAACAGTTAGTCAAACTACAGGCGAAGCAAGAGAAGCAACTCCGCTACACCAGGAACGAGAAGCGAGAGACTCGACTGGCTCAAGCGTATGGAGGAGCGACCGTAGAGACTGCTCGCTGGATACTCAATTTGATGGGTGTCGAAGTAGGGTCTGGCCTAGCAGAGAGCAACCCGGATACGTGGCGACCGTTCACGTTGCTTGAAGCGGACGACCCCGTCCGGTCCGAGCTAGCGCTTGCTATCGACGACGCGGAATTAATCGTTAGCGACCAAGGCTTACTGCAAGACCAGACAGTAGAGCAAGCGACCGAGTCGTTGCTGTTTGTGGAAGGCATTATGCTGAGAGGGAAGCAGTTGCAGACCCTCTCTGCGAACGACCTGCAAGTTACCGTCAAAGAGTTCGCTGACGAACTGAAGCGCCGAGTAAGAGACGAGAAGGCGCCGGCTAAGAAAGTCGCACGGACCTCGTGGTGGGGGCAGAAGTGGGCCGGGATACGTAAGTGGAGGTCTCAGACTCAAAGGCTGGAGCAAGTGTTCTCTGCGATGGATGGCGACACCTACGGCATGCTGTCGCAGTTGCTGTTCACCCCCATCCGGCAAGCGGAAGACCGCGTCGAACTTAAATACGCAGACATCGCAAGCAAACTAGTCGAGCTACTGAAGCCAGTGCGCGACAACGTAGCCAAAGCTAGTGAGCTGCACGATGCCATCACGTCCGGGGTCGACGAAACTGGAAAGCCCCTGCTGCCTGACCCAGGGAATAACGGCGAAGCTTTTGTCTTCGGTGCAGGGAAGCTAGACATCCTTGGCGCCCTCCTTCACGCAGGTAATGAGAGTAACTTGGAGCGCCTGCTGCTCGGGTTCGGATGGGTCACGAGAGACGAAAACGGCGAGATAGATACTTCGCGTTGGTGGGAGCAGGTGCGTCAATGGGAACAGGCAGGCATCATCAAAGCCGAAGACTGGGCTTTTGCGCAGGGGGTCTGGAACATCTACGAGAACGAGCTATTGCCCGTCACTCAAAAGTCCTTCTTTGAAATGTTTGGTCGCGAGATGGAGACGGTGGCTAAAGGCGGCACCGAGATGGAAGCTCGTGGCCTTGGCGGGGGATACGTCCCTGCCGCGCCGGAAGCCACTACTCGCAGCGTCAAAGGCGAAAGCTACGCGCAAGAGAACCTGCTCGGGTTTATGCGGACAATCCCTGCGGTCTTTAAGGGACACACTAAAGGTCGCGTGGCCCAGCCAAACCCCGACCCCCTCGACATCAACCCGCTCAACCAGTTGGTTCACTTCCGGCAGCAAGCGATCTTTGCGATTATGGGGCCGGTCCATCGCAAGGCAGCGCACCTGCTGCGCAACGAAGAGATCAGTGAATTGCTAGAGAGGCTCAACCCTGGCATCTACCAGAACCTAATCAAGCATTGGCTTGAGTCAGCAGCGACACTATCGAGCACGATGATCGATGCCAAGTCTAACGACTTACTGTCGGGGCTTGAGTTTGTTAATCGGTTCCGTAGCAACGGCGCCACCGCTGCCATGCTGGGCAACACGATCAACTCTTTGCAAGGGACCACGGGAGTCCTCCTCGCTCGGGCTAAAGTGCCGTTCAAGCACATGGCGCAGGGGATGGCGGACGGCCTACGGGAGGACGGCATGACAAAAGCCCAGATATACGGGCTGTCTAATTTCATGTCTACCAGACACCGCCTTGGTGTCGGCGCGTTCGAACTCCAGCAACAGATCACTGAGCTTGTGAAGGGAGGCGGCCCTCTCGGACTAGCTCACGTCACGCGATGGCTCGCACGAAATACCTATATCATCCAGGAGGCGATCCAGAAGCCGGTCGACTTGATCGTCTGGCGTGGTGGGTATGACCAAGCGTTAGCCCAGGGCTTGACGGAAACTCAAGCTGTCGCAGCAGCGGACTCTGCCGTGCGGATGACGCAATCCGACACGGCAGTTACGTCTATGTCGAAGGCTGAAAAGGGAAACAAGTTTCAAAAACTGTTTACACAGTTTACGTCTTGGTTCTTGGCGCTCGGTTCTCTTGCTGTGTCGCCCTTGCGACGAGCCACAATCCAAGACCGCAACTTGCGTGACTTGGACGCAGGGATGACGAAGCGCGTTGCCCGTTACACTTCCGCAGTGCTGCTGTCTAAAGAAGCTATCGCCGGGTTCTTGTCTTTGTATATCGGCGAGCTAATCATGGACGCCCTCACGGAAAAGGACGAAGACGAGCCCGCTCTCGACTTCGCAGGTTCTCTTTATCAGACTGCGTTAGCTGTGCCGAGAGCATTCGGTCCGATGGCCGGGATAACAAGCGCGATCATTGCGACACTATCGAACGCGGACTCATACCAACAACGGATGCCTGCGCCTTCTGTCGCTAGCATGTTGATCCGAACCGCTCGCGGAGTGTCTAAACTCTACGACAAGGACGGCGCCACTGCTGGCGACGTCACAGACCTAGCCGAGATTGTCGCGTTGATGTTCGGCCTACCTATCCAGGTCGTGACGCAGAGGCTGCGCCGAGGGTTCAACATCCTCGACGAAGATGATTTGGATCCTAACTGGCGGAGTGTCATCACAGGCCGCCGTTAGAGATCCCACTCCGCGTCTAGCACGGCGCGCACGCGAGACACCTTCATGTCAGCTAGCGTTGCTAACCCTCGCGAGATCCGCTCTCTGATGTGAGGGCGAGGGTAAGTATCACCTTCGAGTAACTTGTATAAGTGAGCGCGAGAGATACCGCAGGACTCCGCGACTTCCCTTCGCGTCCGAGGAGTATCCGTGGGGTCGAGTCCGTAAGTCCGAGCCCGTTCAATTAGGCTCACAAAGCTGTGCGTGTCGTAGGTCATCCGATGAATCGCGGGCCTCGGTATCCTTCTGCGGCTAGTGGTAGGCCCGTTGCCCACTGCGGCATGTCTAAAATAAGCTGCTCGAACTCACCGACATCGCCAGTGCCAGACGCAACTTCAGAAACGATGCTGTCATGCACATGCATGACAACTTTGTATGGGGTATCTCGCAGACGAAGCAGTGCTTCCGCGAGGCAGTCACGAGCCACCGCTTGGGTGACGTTCTCAACGAGCTTGCCTCCGTAGGTGCTCGTGCGAGACCAACGCCCGGCGTTGGCGTGAGAGAAGTAGATAGATTCGAACTCTAGCTTAGTCGGTTTAACTGCGCCGCTGGGCTGTAAGACATCGATAGTCCTAGTCTCGACCCGGATCTCGGGTGAGTGATACCAAAGGTAACGCCCGCTCGGCAGCTTTATGTAGACCGCGCTGCACATCAGATCGCTAGCTACGATTAAGCGGCCGACCCGGATTTTCCTGCCGCCCTTCCGGGCGCAAGCTTTAACTGCCGACTCAAGCTCCGCCCAAAACACAGGCACAGCTTTGTTCTTCTTGCGCCAAGACTGAGCAATTTTTTGCGCGTCCTTAAGTTCAAGTGGCACGCCCCAGCCGTTCGCAGTAGCAGCAAACTTAAGCGCGCCCATGCCGTAGCCCAGTGCTAGCTCGCAGACCTTACCTAGTTGACGGTCCGTTGACCCGACGTCAGCTGCGGCTTTCACGTAAGTGTCGACCCCGTCACGGAACAACTGCAACTTGTCTTCGTCACCGGCCAACCAGGGTAGCACGCGAGCTTCGATGGCCGAGTAGTCCGCAGCTATTAGGTCGTGCCCAGGAGGCGCCGCGATCAGCGACCGCAAGCTCAGCGACAACGCCTCTAGCGGAGACCATAGCATGTTAAGCGTGTCGTAATCGCCGCCGTCAATAGCTAGCGCGCACATGTCTTGCACGTCACGAGACCGGCGATCCTTCGGCAAGTTGTGCACCTGTAGTAATCTGCTAGTCCACCTGCCGGTGTGCGCTCTGTGATAAGCGAGAGCCCCGCGCACTCGACCGTCAGGAGAGCACGCGTCTTTGATCCGCTTAAGCTTACCGAGCGACGTGATGCGGCTAGCCTCTTGCCTAAGCTCTAGCACAGCGCGCACGTCATCAGGCAGTTCCTCTTTTAACAGTTCAGAGACGAGGCTTTTGCTTAGCCCGGTTGACGTATCCCTGCCGGTTCGTTGGTTCAGCCAGTCTTTCAGCGCAGGAACACTACGCACACCAGATAGCTGCCCGTGGCTCGCAACAAAAACTTCAGCCGCTATCTCTTGGTCTCTCTTGCCGACCATCGAAAGCATTTTGCTAGCCCGGCCCCGGTCAACGTAGATCCCTCGGTCGTTAATCTCTTGGTCGCAGCTCCAGACGCGCAACTCAGTCAGGGTTAGCGCGGCTAGCTGTTCGTAAAGTTGCCCCGTAACGACGACGTCCGTAGCACAATATTCCTCCAGTCGCTTCAGATTCCGTGCGTTTTCTAGCGGACGAACCCACTCTCCGTCACTCGACGGGACTACCTGCGCCATCTGACGCATAAGCTTAGCTCCCTCTTTGTCTTTGCCTAGTTCGTCGCCAAGCACAACGTCGGCGGCTTTGTCTAGCGACGCCGGAAGCCCCATTGCAACTGAGTTAGCTTGCGCGTCGCGCCATTGGCATAGCTCGGGCTCGGGCCAACCGTAGAGCGGCGTCAATAGGTGGCGCCAGATCGCACGCTCAAAGCCCGCGTTCCATGCGACCACGCGACCGCCAGCCTCGATGAACTCGTATATCTCTGGGTCAAGCGGTCTCCCTGGTCGCCACCGGCAAAGCTCCATTACAGTTTCGCCGCCCGCCAAATAGCCCTTGCCAATGACGACCGTGTAAACGTGCGTAGACTCGTGCTGCGCGTATACGTCGGCAGTCACATCTCGGAGGTCGAGCCAGGACGCAGTCTCGATGTCGACACAGATCCAATCTTCAAGTGGGTCTAGCATAGGAAAATAAAGCAGCCCCCGTGCGAGGGATCGCACTGCCTCCGGTCAGGGAAGCAGCCGGCGAGTTAGGGTGGGGAGGGGGAGCGCCGCCGGGGGCTGCAAGTGTGCTAGAATACGCCGTCGTCGGCTTCGTCGGCAGCCTCGCCTTGCGAAGCAGTCTTCATCTCTTCCGGGATAGAGAACTTGATCCCATCGAAAGCCGACTTGGCGGACTGCTTACCGCCCCCGAGTCGCTCGCCGTCGCCGACGAACTGCACGTTGTCGAGTGAGACAAGCACCAGCTTACCGCCTTGCTTTGACTTCCACCCAAGCAAGGTCAACTGGAAACGACACCAGCAACCGGCGTATATCTTTTGGGGGTCAATAACCTCGTCGAGGTTCTCGTCGACGACGTTCGGCTTGACGCGACTCCACGCGTTAACGTAGTGCCAGCCAGGGAACTGGTCAGCAAACCATTTGCTGTCATCGGTAGACTTAAGCGGGAGCTTGGCCTTCTCGGCGCCGGTAAGCTTCGCGTCATCTCCAAACTTGTCAGTCAAAGCCTGCTGCATCAGGTCGCGGATCCGGTCAGCGTCACCGCTGGTCGGCGGGATCAACAGCACCGCTTCAAAACGAGGTTCGCCTTGCCCGTCCATACGAGGGCGGGCCTTGAAGAGGTAAGGGAAAGAGACTCGGACGGGCTCAGTCACAAAGGTGTAGCGGGTAGTTTCAGGCATCATTCAGTTTCGGGTTCGGGGTAGTAAAGTTAGGCAACTTAAGCTCCGGTCGCCTGTCGGAGTTAGAGACCAGCACTACGCCGGTCGTGGGTTTGTGGGCTAGCTGACCGATCGTAGCCTTGGCCTGCTTGCCGGTCATGCCTCGTGCTTGCAATGCCTTCTCGGCTTGCGCCGGAGATAGCAGCTTAGGTGGTGCGTATGGGTGCGCGCCCACCTGCTTGATTGCCGCAGCCGCGTCGGCTTCATCGGTCCACTTACGCAGGCCAACTTTCGATACCAGTTTGTGCCCCGGCACAGACTTACCTGATTGCGCTCGCCGTAGAGCGTGCTGCTCGACAGCTTGCATCCAGTCTCGCACCTTAGAGAAGGCCGTCAGCAGCTCACCTAAGCGACGATCGTCTAGTGTCTCTGGTTGGACAGGCGTGCGCTCGAACGCCTCCTTAGCGGACGTCAGGGACGTCTCCCGTAGGGTTGCGCACTCCGCCTTGCCTCGACAGAACCGACAGTGGTCTCCCGCGACAAATGTAGGGCTGATTTGCGTCCGCACTGCGGCGGCAGTCAGTTCATCGGCGAACGCGTTGATCTCTGCGCGTGTCATCGTGTGACTGCGAGAGGTTTGCTCCGCCGGGCAGCGCGGCTGCACGATCACCAAAGTAACGTGCTCGACCCCTTTACCTGCGACGCCGATGGTTGCCAACGCGGCGGCGCCGTAGGTCTGTAGCTGGACGTTGCGCTTAGCGTCGACGAACACGCCAGCGCCGTGCTTATAGTCGATCACGTAGAGGTGACTGCCGTCAGCGGATAGGATCAATGCGTCGGCGGTGCCCCATACTTGATCGGTTAGCTTGACCGACTGCTCGATCTCGGCCGGGGCTCCGGCGACGTCTTCGTAGAGGTGCACGACGTCAACGTAATCGTCAACTGCCCGGACCATCTCGGCGTCAACGGCGAACCGCCCGCACTCTGACGTAGAGCGCAGGTAGTTTGTCGCTGAGTGATCAGCACGCAAACATTTCTCTGCTATGTGGTGCGCGAACGAACCTTCGTCCGCCGCTTCGGAAGACACGTCAGGGAATCGAATCTCAAAGCTCGGCGCCGCAGAACATTTAGTCCATCGATGCGCCGAACTCGGGGATAGCTTCGCGTGATTATTTGCCATAGGAGACCTTATCGATCCACCCCTTAGAGAGGTGGGTAGGGGTAACGACTTCGTCGCCAAGCACCAGCCACTCGTCGATCTCGTGAGTGAATAACTTAATCAGAACCTGACGTGTGAAGTCGCCGAGGTGTGGCCGAGGCCCGCAGTATCGAGCTAAGCAGAACCTCACCTGTTGCTGCACGTAGATGTTTGTTTGCAGCGTGGTGTCCGTAGCGTCTGGCGTAATCGTTGACGCGACCAACCAAGCGGTAGTGCCTTCGCCGAACTCGACCCTGACTGTGATGCCGGGCGGGAATCGCCCTGCGGCAAGAGTCTTGCGCAGCATTGCCGCGAGTTCGTGATACGGCTCCGACAAGTGCTCCCGCTCGTAAGCGGTCAGCACGTCGTTGGTCTCGCCTACCAGCGGGCGGCTCATAGTTGCCCCTCTAGCCCAGCGAGCAGGTCGTCGGCGAGCTTGCGGTAAGCGACTAGGTCGTCGCCTTCGGCGGCCTGCAAGCGAACCTCGATGCCCGCCTTGGTCTTGGCTTCGCGCAAAGCTTCGGTGCCTATCTGCGGAAGCAAGGCGCGCAAGTCAGCCTCCAATGCCTTGCGATCAAGCACGGCGTCCGGCGACTCAGCTTCCGCCTGGATCGCCTCGCGCTCCGCTTGGGCTTCGGGGTCAACCTTCGGCTTGGTCTTGGCCTTGGCCTTCGGCTTAGCCTTCGGCTTAGCCTTCGGCGTCTCGGACGTGACGGTAGCGGGCTCTTGCGCGGCGCCTTGGCAGAACTTCTGCAACTCAGCAAGGCGGTCGACGGAGATGGTGAGGGTAACGGTGATTTCGTTGATCATATGTTCTGTCTCTAGCTGTCAGGAAACGTAAGGAAAAGTAAGAGGGTGTCAAGCAGTAGTATCGAGTTCGGAAATCATGCGCGCCTTGCGCATGATCGCCGCAGTAACAAGCTCGTCAACGCTGTCCTCCATTGTGAGGTAGCGCACGAGCACAGGCTTAGTTTGTCCGACGCGGTGCACGCGGTCGCTGGCTTGTTTGTTTGTGCCCGGCGTCCAGTCCGCTTCGACGAACACGACATCAGATGCCGCCGTTAATGTGATGCCGGTCGACGCAGCGGTTAGCTGGCCGATGACGACACGACAATCGGGGTCTGTCTGGAACTTGTCAACGATACCCTGGCGGGCGTCGGCAGACACATCGCCGGTAATGGCTACCGCGCCGTAAGCAGATAGCGCAGCGGTTAGCTGTTGGATGATTCCGATGTGGTGCGCAAACACGACAACCTTTTCGAGGCCGGACTCCAGCTCACCGATCAGGTATTCGATTGCGGCGTCGGTCTTGATCTCGCCGGACAGGCGGCGGTAGCTAGAAAACTCTGAGCTATCGCGAACCGCAGTTAGTAGCTCGGCGCCGCCTAGCTGGCGCACGTTGCGCCCGGTCTCTTCGCTGATGCGATCGAGCAGGTCTTCCATAGGCTTGAGCTGCTTCCTGGTAGGTGCTGGCAGGGTAACCCCTACCGAACGGCTCGCCGGGAGATCGGGCAGCACGTCGGCTTTACGGCGACCTAGCGTGCAGTCAGCTAGGATGCCGCGCAACTCCTCGGCGTTGCGGTTGCCGATGATGCGCTTGCCGAAGCGGGTCTCCTCGTATTCGCAGTAGCGTTGCGTGAATTGCCAATGCTGCATCATGCGCCCGTTGTAGGTGATGCTCTCTGGCGCTAGTTGCGTGAGGTGAGTCCAAGCCTCGGACGCGTTGTTTGGTAGCAGGGTGCCGGTGAGCAACCAGAGGCGCTCGGCCTTCGGGGCGACGCCGGTCACCTTGCCGTAGAGGGCTTGGGTGCGGGCAGCCTTCGGGTTCTTGAAGTAGTGCGCCTCGTCGACGATCACGACGTCCCAATCTTGCGAGCGGAGCTGCGACAGGATCGTCTCACGAGCGATCAAGCTATGCGGGCACAGCACGATCGAAACGTCGGCGTCGACGACAGCGCGGCCGTTGCGCAGGCGTTGCGTGCTGAGCCACGGCGCCCACATACCAAGCTCGCGTTCCCAATTTGCGATCACGATAAGAGGAACGATCAGCAAGGTGCGCTTCGCGTCGACGCGGGCGAGGGCTTCGATTGCTTGAGCTGTTTTGCCCAAGCCCGGCTCGTCGAGCAGGGCGGCGGACTTGCGGCTCGCGAGGAACTCGATCCCGGTCTCTTGGTAAGCGAAAGGTTTCATGTCTTTAGGTAGTTACGTAGTAAGCGGCGGCAAGCACCGCGAGCACGAATAGCATGCCGAGGGCTTCGCAGATGTCAAGCAGTGTCTGCTTTAGTGCGTTGCGTTTAAACATTCTCGCCCTCCATAAACATCTCGCCCCCACATCCGCAAGTCGGAGGGCCAACGTCGACGAGCCAAGTGCGCGTCATGCGTGCGATGCAGCCGCAGGCCGAACACTCTAGTTTCATCATGCGGGTGGTTTGTTTCTTCCTGCCTTCGCCCGGCGTCAACGTCGAGTGAGGGTAGGGGCCGACGGCGTCGGTCATCTCCAGCAGCGTAGCTGCCAGCTCAGGCGTGGCGACCGTCGCGGTCATCTTGCCTGTCAAGCCGAGGGCCGTAGCTAACGAGCGGAACTTGCCCTTGTGCCCGCACTCGATCCCGACGGCGTGATGCACTAGCTCGTGTACTAGGATGTGCGCGACCTCGGCGACGTCACCCATAGCGGGCGAGATGAACGTCTCGTGGGC
>Ga0209337_1000650_pt1 | contig 27981 bp, 29 predicted proteins | sample LinPmetageLP53_FD_184044 | JGI IMG/M metagenome (GOLD analysis project Ga0209337, IMG submission 184044) | Marine viral communities from the Pacific Ocean - LP-53 (SPAdes) (version 2) | ecosystem: Environmental > Aquatic > Marine > Oceanic | place: Pacific Ocean | collected 2010-02-08 | reverse complement strand
AAAGCCTCATTCTTAAAGTCTAAAGATTGCAAAGTTGTAGCTCGTAAGAAAAAGAAGTAAGTAAGTAGTACAGCCCCTGTCCTAAGATCTAGGATAGGGGCTTTTTTTTGCCCATTAGAAACCAGTTACCTCGATTGCGGTGAGTCTGTTCGTACCTACCTGTACCTACGCTACACCTTCAAGACCTGACCCTAATTAATTACCTACCTCTAGGTAGTTAAATATTGAAAGTAGTTACTTGGTTAGCGGTGAGCATACGCATGTACTACTAGCGTAAAGGCTAGGCCATATTACATTGTTCGCTCTGTAACCCGCATAGATACTGCATTGTTCCTAGCATCTACCTAATGTTCGGCTATTGTTCGGTTTATTTTTTCTTTATCGAACATTATACAAACGCTATCAATTGTGTTTAGTTGTGACCTGTTTTACCTATGTATTTATATTTAAAAGTATTTATTTATATCTATTTATAAAACTATTATTAGTAATGTTCGGTAACGAAAAACTACCAAGGTTTATTTGAGTTCGGGGGGGTCTACAAGCTAATCCACCCCCCTTTGTTCGAAACTGATCCCCCACGCGCTACCCCAGTGTCATTCTCAGAATCACCGAACATTCGAACATTCTTTGTTTATCAATAGCTTACCTCCGAACATTACCCGAACATTACACGTTTAGACGGAACAATATAACTTCTGACACCCAGTAGTACGTTTCAACACCATTTGACATCTATAGATACGTATGCTATAATGGGTTTTCACAGTGGAAGTTTGCTTGTGAATTGGGTTGTTTTTTATACCCTGAATGTTGGCATGTCCAACGAGCAATATTAACTACCTACTAATAGGTAATTAATTAATTAGTTTTCTAAACGGAGAAATGTAATGAGCAAGATGAAAAGAGTTTTACAAGAGCAACGCAAGACAGACAGCGCACTCGATGCGTTCCTAGCTGAAGAGGGTGAATCGGTGATGGCGGTTCGGGACGAGGTAGCAGATATGTCCCCAGCGATGATCGAAGCCGCTCAAAAAGTCGCACTCGAAAGGGGTGAGTCGCTTCCAGTACCGGAAGCCCTTGCAGAAGCCGCAATGCAGAAGCACGAAGAAGCGCATGCCAGAGCGGAAGCAGTGCTTTCTAACCAAGCGCATGCAAACAAAGCGGTGGATGCAGTAACCAACATCGAGGAAGTCAGCTTAGATACGTTGGCTGATCGAGGTTACCTAGTTAGTGTACACATGACTGAGTACAAGAGCATGGTACGTGACGAGAAGGTATCCAAAGAAGTAGCTGCCAACAAGAAGGCTAGTGAGAAGGTGGTCAACGTCAAGAAGGATCTGCTGGCAGATTGTGGGGAGCTTAAAAATATGAACAACCTGTGTGCATCTATACGTAAGCGGCATGGTGAACTGACTCTACCTTGGGGTAAAGAAGGGTGGAGTCTCGTGCCTAATCTCGATCACATGTTCAAGTATTGGGAGTTTCAACGAGAAGCGGAGGCAAACTTCTTAGAAGGGAAGGATGCCCTCAACAAGAACTACGATTGGGCGTTGCAGAGAGCGCACGTGAAGTTGGGTGACATGTACGACCCTAGTGAATACCTCACGAAGGAAGAGGTGCTGGAGAAGTTTACCTTGACCTTTGAGGGTATGAACGTACCGCAGGGTGACTTGCGTGTGGTGGACAACAACGAGCGTTTTGACGAGGCCAAGACCGCCATGATCGAGACAGCCAAAGCTAGTGCTGAGTTGAACCACAAGAACAAGCTGGCAAACGTGAGTATGCAAGCGTGGGGTACCTTGATTGATCCCGTATGTAACTTGGTATACAGGTTACGTGAGGAAGATCACGATGGGTCAATCAGAGGGTACAGACAAGTGAAGCGTAAAGACGGTTCCGTCAGAGATGGTGATCCGATCAAGCCACAGTACAAGGGTACGCTAATCAGTAATGTGCTCGCTCAAGTCGATATGCTCGAAGCGTGGTTCACCACCGCCAAGGGTATAGATACGGATAACGACGAGGCATCCGACAGGATTGCTAAGTTGGCACGTAACATCCGTAACATTGAAGTTGAGTCGCTCAAGGTAGATGACTTGTTGAGAGAACGTACTAGGGAGTACGCACTACAGATACTACAAGCGATACCGAAAGCAGCGAGAGATGCCAACATGGCTGATGCGCTCAAGCAGAAGCAAGAGTCAGTTGTACGTAAGAAGAAAGGTGAGGCTAGAGTTAAGCCCATACCCACACAAGCAAAAACACGAGTTGAAGTACTTAGCTCGATATAAACCCACGGGGTGGCAACACCCCAATATAACTACCTATACGTAGGTAATTAATTTTTCTAAATAAGGATGATGAACATGAGTATGAAAACAGGAAATACAGTAGCTCTAACAAGCGAACTAACACTATCACGTAAGAAGATTGTAGATCTGATTGCCGCACTGGGTAGCGAGACATCCTATCACGGTGGCAGTAGGGGTACTACGTTCCTACTACAAGGTAGCATGGGTCATGGTAAAACGCAGATAGCACACGATCTGGGTAAACGCTTCCCGACCTACAACGTGATAATCCTAGATGTTGTCAACATGGATCTTGGAGATACACAAATGCCAGCGATCATCTATCCAGCAGATGGTAGCGATCCGTACTCTATCTTTGCCCCCAATGAGATGTTTGGTATACATCTCCAGCAACCGTCCATCATCTTGATGGATGAGTACCTCAAGGGTAAACGTGCAGTCAAGGCAAGCTTATGCATGGTAGCGATGGAGCGCGAACTGGCGGGTAAGAAACTACACCCCAAGACAATCATCTTTGCTGCAGCAAACAGAGACGGTGAAGGTTTGGGCGATCAGTTACTGGAGCATGAGAAGCAACGCTTCCTACCTGTACGTATGCGTAACCAGACTAAGGAAGAGGTTATCGAGCATGGTGCCCACAAAGGTTGGCATCCCGCACTCCTTGGTTTCATGGCAGAGAAGGGTGACTTGTTGTTCCAAGACTTTGATGAGATATCCGACTACAGGGATAACCCATACCCCTTTCATCCACAGGCAGTAGGAAGAGCCGCATTCTTCAGCCCACGTGGAGCGGAGGAGTGTAGTAAGTTTGTGTACGCATACGATGAAGGTTTGATCGACAAGGCATCATTACGGGTTCTCATTGCAGCACGAGTCAATGAGACATCCATGCGTGACCTGATGACCTACATTGATATGGCGGCAGACATGCCTACTACTGACATGATCAAGGAAGATCCGCAAGGGTGTCCTGTACCACCTAGTGTCAGTGCACAGTTTATGTTGGCTACCAACACACTGGCAATCATCGAACGTAACTGGGTAGATAAGTGGATGGACTACTTGGATAGGCTTACACCCGAAGTCCAAGATGTGTTTGTTCTGTGTGTCAAACCTGATACCTACAAGAAGCGTGAGTTCTTTGTGAACAACACAAAGTTTCAGAAGTGGTGTCATACACACAACTACCTTTTCACATAGCAGTACGTACTAGTGGGGTGGCAACACCCCTATACAATTACCTACACGTAGGTAGTTAATTTTCTAAACAATGGAGAACAGTAATGTTTACAAACGAACTTACTCAAGAACAACGTGTTCGGAAAGCATTTTTCGATATCGTTAATGCAGACAGGTACAAGTATCTATGCCCAGTGTTACTACTGGGTGAGACACAGGTGCTTGACGTTGATGACATACCAACTGCATGTACGGACGGTATTGATATTGTGTACAACCGTACCTTTCTACAGGAGGATTGCCCTAAGCTCTCAGATGTAATCGGATTGATCTTACACGAGAACAAGCACAAGGAAGGTAGGCATACACTTATCTACCAACACCTGTACCGCAAAGATCCTAGATGCGCGAACTTGGCGTGTGACTTTGTGATCAATCAACAGATCATAGATGAGAACCCTGACGGGTTTGCCACACTACCCGAAGGTGGTGCTTTGGATGAACGCTTCCGTGGCATGACCGTAACTCAAGTCTTCAACATCCTCTATGAGGAGTCTCAAGGTGAGGATGAAGGTGAAGGTGAAGGCGAGGGTGAAGGTGAAGGCGAGGGTGAAGGTGAAGATGGAGGTGAGGGTGAAGGCCAAGGCCAAGGCCAAGGTAGTGCTACCGGAGAAACTCTTGACGAGCATGATTGGGAATCTGTGCAAGAGATGACCGAAGATGAGAAGAACGAGATCTTGGAGAAGATAGATACTGCTGTACGTGAGGGTGCTGCCTTGGCAGGTAAGACAGGTGGGAATATCAGTCAGTCACTGAAGGAACTACTTGAACCCAAGGTTGATTGGACTAAGTGCATGAAAGACTTTGCCAGTGAGCAATGTGCAGGGGATGACGATAGTACGTATGCCAAGGCAAACAGGAGGTGGCTATCTTCAGGCATCATTATGCCCTCTTCAGTATCAGAGACAATACCTGAGTTACTGGTATCGATGGATACGTCTGGTAGCTGTTGGTCTTTTCTTCCGTACTTCCTTGGTGAACTCAAGTCCATGTGCGCTATGTTGCAGCCGCATGTATTGCACGTGATGTTCTGGGATACCGATGTAGTCTACGAGAGGTACGAACGCAACAAGATAGAGGGTCTTGAAATCAAGGAGGCTTACGGTGGTGGTGGTACAGATGTGAACTGTGTGACCACTTACATGCGCGAACACAAGATCAAACCCACAGCCGCAATCATTATGACTGACGGGTATCTGTCGGATGGTTGGGGTACATGGGATTGTCCGGTGTTCTGGGCTTTGGTTAACAACCCCAAGGCAATACCGCCTACGGGTAAGTACGTACACGTGGAGGATGTGTAATGACTATAGCGAGAGGTAGTTGTAAGAAGTGTAATGTTTCAATCCCAAGTACGGATTGTAATGAAAAGTCTGTACTCCAAGGGCACTGCGTCCCATGTTGGGATGCGGATGATTCTATACCAAGTCTCTTCGATCTATACACTGAGGAAGAGATGGGGTACCACGATGTTGAGCAAGGGAGGTATAAGTAATGACTAAATTAGGAAGACCTAGACTTAATATCAGTGATGAAGAAAGAAAAGAACGGAATAAGGCGAGTGCTAGAAAGTCAAACCAAAAGCATAAGTTAAGGCACGTAACGATAGATAAGGATTTGCTCGAAAGGTTCACTCGCTTGAAAGAGATAAGTAGTAAAAAAATACAAGTAGAGTTGACGAACAGACAGTTTTTTAAGTTGCTACTGATCAACATGGAGGATAAGTAATGATTATAACGAGAGGTAGTGACGGTATCTATTGTGCGGCACACACGTTCGCTAACAAACCGCGTCTTGGGTTCTCACCCGATCGGCAGGAAGCAATAGAATTCTGTTTAGAGATAATCAGCACAGTAGTGTTCGACAAAAATGAGAGGAACGAACGATGAAAGTAATTGCTAAAGTAGATACGTTCAGTGGTAGATATAAGAAAGCATCGGGGTGTATACCCACTAAAACCCTTGGAAGAATTGAGGTAAACGACGATCATATTGGCCCAAAGGAGTGGTTCACAGATATTGAAGAGAAGTTGCAGATAACACCTCACAGTTTGACCGCAGGAAACACTACTAGCTTGCAAACTCAATGGGATCTTTGGTGCACCTTTCTACGCGATATCGTGGCACGTATCCCTGATTGTGAATTGTTCAGCGAGAAGACTCATTTTGATTCAATAGATGACATACGCATGAAGGTATATGTAGGTAATAAGTATGTACCTAATACTTTCGGAGCGGTGCGTTTGGTGAAGAAAATGATCCCGCTATCGAATGGGAACAACAAGGTAGGGTTTGTTTATCAAGTCTACTCACCATTCCTACGTAACAATAGATACAATGGGGGAGATCTATTTTTTCACAACGCTTCAACTAATAAGTTGAAAATATTGAGGCTTATGAACACGCGGGTACGTCAGCCCCTAGCTGAAGAGCGGCATCTGCATGAATTCAGTGACGTACTAAACGCACAACGAGAGAGTTTGACAGCGAGGGAACGTATTTCCGCAGACTATGCTAGTCAAGTGAGTAATTGGGAGCACCGCGACCAAGTATTAGCGGAGCTTGTTTCCCTGTACAGGCATATAAAAAAGAATGCCGAGAATGTAGATACAGGTAAGATGAGTACGTATACGTTTCTAAGCAATGATCTATATAATGTGTTGGACAACTATACTAGGGAACTCGCAGAGCTAGGGGACGCAATTGATACAAGCCTAGAGGGTAGTAGCTGTTGGCAACGGGTACATATCATAACGGGTGAGAAGTCAGGCAAGAGTTTCTTTTCGCGTACAGTGATACATATCACCGGAAAGAATAGCTGGAACCACGGTACACATGCGGTGTACGGAGATACGGTAGATGCAGCTTACGCACCTATCGAGACTATGCCCGAAGAAATTGGATCTAAGATAGCAGTGTTAAACATGCTACAACTAAATGGTACAGAAGGTTCTGAGCTTACTTGGGTGTTGAACACAGGGACAATGATAACTAAGAACGAGTTGTACTATCTACCTGTAGATACAGACACACTCTTCATAGACACCTAACACCACCTGCACGAACTAAAACCTAGTACACCATGAGTAGAACCCGACCTAACAAGTCGGGTTTTTTTTGCGCTAATGCGCTAATACGTAGCTATTTTCAAAACTCTTAACTATTCAGATCCCGGAGATCTATCAGTAGTAGTAAATACTCACGTACCTATACCCCTCTTGTAAACTCCCCGCTTGACACTCTTATCAACACCTGTATTCTGTATATAACTAACTATTAACTGTAGAGGTTACGTGTTCGTACATACTATATGTAGAGTACACTTCAATTCTGATACGAATGAAGTTTCTTTAATACAACTAAACAAAAAAAGTATTGATTTACCGTCAACAACCATATACTGTGGGCGACATGCGTTACCGACTACCATACAATACAAGATAGCAGTCATTGACTTAGTGGGTAAGTGCGGTAAACAAATCGACGGTGTGGGGTATACCTCTGCACCAGATACATATTGGGTTTATAACTAATTCTCTGTGCATGGGGGTTTAGAACAGGTTACGAGTGGGGTCTGCAAGTACTGACATGTCCCTATGCATACCCACATTGCATGTCAGTACAACCACTCACCAATATTAATTACCTATCTATAGGTAGTTATTTTTAACGGAGGGATGATGGCAGGATACAAAGAATACTTTACGGTTGAATACCGTAATGACCAGCGGGTTGTTGTTCTCAACGATCTAAAATCGAAACCAGTTCTGAAACCAGTTACGAGGAGTAGCGATGAGCAAGATAGCCATAGCGTTGAGCGCAGTTCTTTTATGGAGTCCGTTTACAAACGCCAACACAACTTCCCCCTGCTTTAAGGTGGAGGAGGTAACCAAAGTAGTCGATGGGGATACCATAGATGTACGTATCAAGGTGCTACCTGTAGACCTTGGACTTTCAGCAGACCTACGTATACGTATGGAAGGGATCAATGCGTGGGAGTCGCGCACGAAAGACCTTGAAGAAAAGAAGTTAGGTCTGGCTGCAAAGAAACGTCTTGTGGAACTAACACAGGGTGACATAGATGTGTGCCTCTCAGGTAAGGGTAAATACGGACGGTGGCTTGGCACATTATTTAGCGGTGAGACGGACATCAACCAGCAGTTAATAACCGAAGGCCACGCTCACGCCTATGACGGTGGTAAGCGCAAGGCATTTGGGCAATGAAAGTAAGGCTTAACATAGATATGGACACGGACAGTGAGGATGACCGTTTCTTGCTGGAGGACATACTCTACACACTACAACAGTTTCGAGGAGATACGTATGGCGATGACACCAGAAGCGAAGGTGAAGAAGAAAGTAGTTGAGCATTTAAAAGCTATGGGTGCGTACTACTTCTTTCCCGCTACGGGTGGGTATGGTAAGTCAGGCGTACCTGACATCGTAGGGTGCATGAGTGGTAAGTTCTTTGGCATCGAGTGTAAAGCAGGGAAGAACAAACCTACCGCCCTACAGGAAAAGAACCTACGAGAGATTACTATGGCAGGGGGTAGAGCCTTAGTTGTCAACGAGGAAAATGTAAAGATGGTAACTGTTTTATTACAGGCTGCAAGGGTATCGGATTTTCAAGGTCTTAAAGTTAACTTAGAGCTAGATATATGAAAGATAAGAAACCAGCACCCCACATGCCTCAAAGAGGACACAAGCAAAAGCCGAACCATCCGTGGAGCGGTAAGACTTGGATATCTACTATTCGGAAGAAGCAGAGGGAAGAGAAGGAGAAAACTGAATGATAACCCTGTACCTGTTTACTACCTTTGGGATCTTTACTTGGGGTGACTACCCCACATACGATGTCTGTAGAGATGTACAGGTAGAGTTAGTGGAGTGGTTCAGCAGCGGCAATGACGAAGACCTCTACTCAATTGATTGTATCGCGTTAGGGGATATTAAATGAGTAAAAAAAGAAGTATTACAAAAACGTTGGTAGCTAAGTGCTACCAGTTAGCGTTGATTGATTGCAGAGATGACATGCATAAAGCATTTCTAGACTCTAGTGATCCCCCTACTACTATGATTGATGACGTAGCAATGGACTACTTACGTAGAATTACGAAACTCGCAGACGCATGGAATGAAGAAGATCAGCAATCGTACAGGGTGAAACGTGCTGAAGCGATTAAGAAACGGGATGCCGCGATTAAAGAACGCGGTGCAATGATTAAGGAACGTGACTCAGCAAGTGATGCCGATATCAAAGATAAACTTGGCCTTTCAGAGAACCGTTAGGGAGTACTTATAGGGAGATACGTTATGCACCTCCAGAACTTGTTTGGAGATGAGAAGTATTTAAAAGACCCTATGGCTGACGGGGAGAGTGATTATTTACATCCAAGCGATAGATCGGTTGGCGTAGGGGCACAGAGAGGTGACGGGGATCAGCTACGAAAAGCTTATGACCGCGACCTTATGGAGAAATTTAAAAAAATCTCTGCTGATATCCAAGGGCATGGGGGTCAGATGTATGTTGACAACAAGCTTGGGTATTACCGGCTGGAGTTTGGAGGTAAAACTATAAAGAAGTTTTCGATAGGTACATGGAAAACTTACTCTTTATCTCTAAAGACAAACCTATTTAAAAATGCACTCAGGATAATTATTAAACGTATTGAAGACCGAGATGCTGAAAGATTAGCGCGGTGGAAGGTTGATAAAACAAAAGGAGATAACACTAATGAGTGATGCAATAAACCCAGAACACTACAAGCAGGGCGATGTCGAGTGTATTGATGCTATTAGAGCAAGCATGACTGCCGAAGCATTCAAAGGGTACCTTAAAGGCACCAACATGAAGTACATGTGGCGTTATGAAGACAAGCAAGCATCGAATCCGCTTGAAGATCTCAAGAAGGCTCAGTGGTTCTTGGATGAGTTGAAGAAGTTTGTATCAAGGGAGCGGAACCAGTAATGAGTTATAAAAATAGAAACAACCCTTTTACAAACGACATGACCACCTATGTTCCTTGGGAACGGGGTAAACAGATACGTTGTGCAGAGTGCGGAGGGCTTCTAACGTCTGAACTTTTCCACGTTAACCTATCAGAATGCACTACCGACTTTTTTGAATCGAACGTAACTCAAACTCATCCCGATGACCCGACAGGTTGGGAATCAGATTGCGAAGATGTGATGGTTGGAGATGTACCTTGGACTTAATAACAGTAGACTTTGAAACGTACTACAGCCAAGACTTTTCATTGTCTAAGATGACTACAGAGGAGTACATACGTGGGAGAGAGTTTGAGACTATCGGCGTAGCGGTGAAGGTAAACAACAAACCTACCGAATGGGCTAGTGGTACTCACGAACAGATACAAACATTTCTTGATACGTTTGATTGGGAAAATAGCATGGTGGTAGCGCATAACACTATGTTCGATGGTGCCATTATGAACTGGAAGTTTGGCATTAACCCAAGGATATGGGCTGATACTATGTGCATGAGTAGGGCTTTGCGTGGTGTAGAAGTAAGCCATTCTCTTAAAGCGACTGCTATTCGATATGGATTAGGTATAAAAGGTACTGAAGTATTAGCGGCAAAGGGTAAGCATAGGGGAGATTTCACCAGCGAAGAACTCAGTCGGTACGGTGACTACTGTATAAACGATGTAGAGTTAACACATAAGATATTTAAAAAGTTAGTTAATAATTTTCCGACAACAGAACTACGAATTATAGACGCTACCCTACGCATGTTCATAGATGCTGTTTTAGAGTTAGACCTTGGGCTGCTGGAAGATCACCTAGAGAACGTAAAAATACGTAAGGACAAGCTGCTTGAAGAGGCGGGAGTTACTAAGAAAGACTTGATGAGTAACGATAAGTTTGCAGAACTGCTCAAAGGGTTAGGGGTAGTACCTCCTACTAAGATCAGTGCCAAAACAGGAAAGGAAGCGTTTGCTTTTGCGAAGACTGATGAAGGGCTTAAAGAACTTGAACTACATGAAGACGATAGGGTACAGACGTTAGTAGCCGCGAGGTTAGGTAACAAGAGTACTTTAGAAGAGACAAGAGCGCAGCGGTTTATCGACATAGCTAAACGTGGAACACTACCTGTACCTATACGCTACTACGCTGCCCATACTGGGAGATGGGGTGGTTCAGACAAGATCAACCTACAGAACCTACCTAGTAGAGGTGTGAATGGCAAGGTACTCAAAAGCAGTATTTGCGCCCCTGATGGGTACAAGCTGATTGATTGCGATTCCTCTCAGATCGAAGCGAGAGTACTAGCGTGGTTGGCAGGGCAAGATGACCTTACTGAAGCGTTTGCTGCGGGTAAGGATGTGTACAAACAGATGGCGACCAAGATATACGGGGTTAACAGGGAAGAGGACATTACCAAAGAGCAACGGTTTGTAGGAAAAACCACTATCCTTGGTGCGGGTTATGGCATGGGGGCTGTGCGATTTGTCGATCAGCTTGCTACCTTTGGGTTTGACATGGATCTTGGTGAAGCAAGGCGCGTTATAAGTGTATACAGGGACAGTAACTGGAAGATAAGTCAGCTTTGGCGGCAAGCACAACACGTATTAAAATGTATGTACTACCACGACGGTGCCACGTTGGGGCGACAGGGAGTACTTACTGTAGCACCCGAACACTCCGCAATTCGGTTACCTTCTGGTTTGCTCCTCCGCTACGGTGATCTGCAGTTTGAGCAAGAGGAGCGTGGGCCACAGTTTAATTACGACACCCGCGAGGGTAGGAAGAATATATATGGGGGTAAGGTAGTAGAGAACGTATGCCAAGCTATCGCCCGTTGTATTATCGCAGAACAGATGTTAAAAATACCAAAGCAGTACAAGGCGGTACTGACAGTTCACGATTCAATTGTATGCTGCGTACCTGAGACAGAGGTTTCAGAGGCACAGTTGTCGATTGAAAAAAGTATGCGGTGGATACCTGATTGGGCTACAGGACTACCACTGGATTGCGAATCCGGTATAGGTAACAGCTATGGAGAATGTGAATGAGTAAAGTAATTGATATAGATGCATGGCGAGAGGCACGTGTGACCGAAGATAAGCTCGTAATGGACGCTTTTGAGGACTATTGGGATGAATTTGAACGTGAACGTGCAGACGAAACTGTTACTCATTTGATCGTAGCTGCAGACCGTACTAGCCCAGACTTCCTAGAGTTACGCGAAGAGCTAGATAGGGAAGGTAAAAATTATACAGTAGTGTCTAAGAAGCCCACGAGAGAATTCGATCTGTGAGTATAACCCCGTGGTCATTCAGTAAGATCAAAGCTTTCGAGCAATGCCCGAAGCAGTTCTACCACATGAAAGTACTCAAAGAGTTTGAAGACAAAGAAACAGAGGCCATGCGTTACGGTACTCAGATGCATGAAGCAGCAGAGAACTATGTACGAGACAAGACCCCCCTACATAAGTCCTTTAAGTACGTGGAAGCAAGTCTAGATTCACTCATTGCGATCAAGGGTGAGAAACTATGTGAGCTTAAAATGGGGCTAACGGAAAGCTTAGAACCTTGTGGATTCTTTGCAGATGATGTGTGGTGGAGGGGGATAGCAGACCTAGTGATCTTAGATACTGATAACCACTTAGCGTGGGTTATAGATTACAAAACTGGGAAGTCTACACGCTACGCAGATAAGGGGCAGTTAGAGCTTATGGCTTTAGCTATATTTAAACACTTCCCAGTGGTTGATACAGTTAAAGCAGGGCTACTGTTTGTAGTATGTAATGAGCTAATAAAAGAAGAGTACACAAAACCATCACAGACAACTCTATGGGATAAATGGCTAGGCGCATTCACTCAAATGGATACTGCATTTGAGGCAGACGTATGGAACGCAAAACCTAGTGGCCTATGTAAGAATCATTGTGCAGTTTTAGACTGCGCTCATAACGGGAGAAACTAATGCCATATACTAAGAAACCAAGACCCTATAAGAAAGAGTATCAGCAGCAGAAAGAAAGAGGGGAACACGCTAACCGTATGGAACGTCAGAAAGCTAGGCGTAAAATGGATAAGGATAGCCCTGATAAGAACAAGAACGGTAAGGCTGATAAACGAGAAGGTAAAGATGTAAGCCACAAGAAACCTCTCAGCAAGGGTGGTAAGAACAAGGATGGTGTACGTATAGAGAGTAAGAGTAAAAACCGAAGTCGTAATTACAAGAAGAAGAAGAAATAGTGCAAATTGTAAACGACAAAGCAGTACTACTTAACCTACGGAACCCAGAGAAAGTAACTAATTTAATACCTAAGAGTAAGGTGTTAGAGAGTAACAGGGTGCTTGTTAACTGGGGGTTAGATGAGGTACATGTACTTAACAACCTAAACATAAACGTACCTTCTCCGATACAGTCACAGTATGAATGGACAGGTCAATACGAGCCGTTTGAGCACCAGAAAACTACCGCAGCTTTTCTAACACTCAACAAACGTGCTTTCTGTTTTAATGAACAAGGTACAGGTAAGACTGCATCCGCTATATGGGCGAGTGACTACCTTCTCAATAAGGGGTGCATCAACAGGGTACTAGTGATATGCCCTCTATCTATCATGGATAGTGCATGGCGAGCAGACTTATTTACCTTTGCTATGCATCGTACAGTAGATGTAGCGTATGGAGCTTCTGCTAAACGTAAGAAGATTATCAATCAAGGGGCAGAGTACGTAGTTATTAACTACGATGGTGTAGAAATTGTAGCAGACGAAATAGCTAACGGTGGATTTGATTTAATTATCGTAGACGAAGCTACCCACTACAAAAACGCACAAACGAGACGTTGGAAAGTACTTAATAAGTTACTTACTCCTAAGACATGGGTATGGATGATGACAGGCACTCCCGCTGCTCAATCACCCCTAGATGCTTATGGCCTTGCCAAGATTATTAACCCTACCGCAGTGCCTAGATTCTTTAGCTCCTTCCGCGACCAAGTGTTGATAAAGATAACGCAGTTCAAGTGGGTGCCGAAAGAGTCGGCAGTAGATACAGTATACAAGGCACTACAACCCGCTATTAGGTTTACCAAAGAAGAGTGTCTTGACCTACCTGATATGGTGTATGTCAAACGAGAGGTTGAACTGACTAGGCAGCAGAAAAAATACTATCAACAATTAAAAGATAAGATGGTGATGCAAGCCGCAGGGGAACAGATAACCGCAGCCAATGCAGCCGTGAGTATGAATAAGTTACTGCAGATATCTTGTGGGGCTATTTATACGGACACTGGAGAGACGTTAGAGTTTGATATCAAGCATAGGTACAAAGTACTAAGAGAAGTAATAGATGAATCTAGTAAAAAAATATTAGTGTTTGTACCTTTTAAGCATGTCATAGACGTACTGCTAGAAAAGCTACGGAAAGACGGTATAACTACTGAAGTTATACGTGGGGATGTACCCGCTCCTAAACGGACAGATATATTTAAACGATTCCAAACGATGGATGACCCAAAGGTACTCCTAATTCAGCCTCAATCTGCAGCACATGGTGTAACACTGACAGCAGCGAACACCGTAGTATGGTGGGGGCCAACCAGTAGTTTAGAAACCTACGCGCAAGCTAACGCTAGAGTACATAGGTCAGGACAAGACCACAAATGTACAGTAGTGCAACTACAAAGTTCTGCCGTAGAAAAGCGTATATACTCACTCCTAGATAATAGAATTAACATTCACACAAAAATACTAGATTTATATAAAGATTTGCTTGACTAAGCTACAAATAGAAACTAAAGTGTAGTTTCCCCGATTGTCGGGTGCGAGGAGAAAAAATGAGTAAAGAATCAACAGGCTTACCCAAGCTTGTAAAGGCATACCGCGCTCTACGAACCGCTCGTAGCGAACTCAAAGCTGCTTTCGATACAGAAGATACAGCCCTTGTCAAAAAACAAGAGAAGATAAACTCGAAACTACTACAGCATTGTGTAGAGAACGATGTTACTTCTGTTAAGACTGAGGAAGGTACTTTTATTCGGAAGAAGAGAGTTAACTACTGGTGTAGCGATTGGGAGAAGTTTCACGAATGGGTTCTAGCGCAAGCGCGTCCAGAGCTTTTGCAGAAACGAATCGCCCAGAAGAATCTAGAAGAGTACCTAGAGGACTGTGGAGAAATCCCTATCGGGCTACAGGCAGACGCGGTGTACACAATTACTGTGCAGAAACCACGAGGTTAATGATGAAGCAAGAGTACGTAAAAATAGGTGATGTCGCTAAAGAATATTCAGTTAGCATCTCAACGGTAAGGAAGTGGTTAAGGGAAGATAAAATCCCCAGACACACTTACATAAAAGCGGGTAGAACATATAGGTTCAACTTGGATACTCTGACAGAAGCCTTACGTGGAGGCTCACCTCTACAGGTAGATCTTACCCCTTCAAGTACACCCGTACCAACAGGTATAGCTGCACTTGATGAAGATTTTTAATGAATAGGGTAAGTATCAGGAACAAAACCTTTGGGTTTGACGGAGCAGGACAGGAACACACGCTGACAGCAGTGATTGTGAATGCTGCGTCTATCCAACGTGCGTACTACTCTGAGGCTTTTGATGTAGATAAACCGCAGACTCCGGTTTGTTGGTCTTCTAACACACAGTACCCAGATGCAGATGTACCCGAAATGCAAGCCACACGGTGCATGGATTGTCGCCACAACATACGTGGTGGTGCGGTTGGAGGGGGTAGGAGTTGTAAGTTCTCACAGAACATAGCAATAGTTTTCCCTGCAGACCTTGAAAAGGTTTACCAACTCCGTGTACCTGCGAACAGTATATTTGGTAGAGCGAAGGGTAACCTTATGCCTTTACAGGAATATGCTAGATTTTTAAACAAACACGATACCGTTTGTTCAGAGATATATACAAAAGTATATTTTGACGATGACAGTATTGTACCTAAACTATTTTTTGCGCCTACAAAACCTTTGAAGGTGACAGGAATAGATATTGTGGCGGGTATGATTTCACACCCTGACACATTAAAAGCAATAGCCCTAGATTTTAGTAAGGGGCAAGAAAGTTTCTCTCCGTTTGAGAAAACAGAGGGATTTAAAATAACTGGCTGACAATGGAGAATGCCATGCAAGAAGTAAAACCTAAGACAGCAATACTTAACGAAGTAGAAGTGATTTACCCAAGACTAGACCAACCGTACACGTGGTCAAACGAAAAAGGATCTTCAGTACCTTGTGAATGGGATGCTGAAAATGCCGCATTTAGTGTGACTTTAGTTGTACCCTACGAGAAAGCTGTACCCTTACGTAAGGCTATGCACTTAGCATATGAGGAAAAGAAGGAAGATAGCTGGCCTAAATTTCAAGATAACTTTAAGTTGATACAGGGTTCGCTAAAAGGGAAAGACGCTGTTTTCCATATAAAAACCAAATTAAAGTGCTACGATAAAGCTACAAAAGTACGTCAGTATGATTCGGATAATAATCTACTATTTGTTGGTTTTCAGTTAACTAGGGGGAGCATCGTCAATGCGATGGTAACGCTAGTACCCTATAGCATTAGTGGGAACGGCACCTCCTTACGTTTGAATGCAGTGCAAGTGACAAAGCTTGCTGCAATGCAGGAGTCTGCTTCCCCTTTTGATAAGGTTGAAGGGTACACGCAGGAGCATGCGAGTCCTTTTAAAGAACCTGTAGTTACTTCTGGTGTAGGGGACGTAGTAGATATGGATGATAGCGGTGCAGAATGGGGGGATGAAGCAGAGGAAGCAGAGGAACCCAAAGAACCAAAGAAAGCCGCAAGTAAAAAGAAAGCAACACCTGATGTCAGTAAGGATATAGACGATGATCTAGATTCTATTATTGACGAGTGGGCTAGTTAAGCCATTAAAGTTAGTCGCAGCTAGGGAATTCTCCTGACAGTGACTCGCTCCTTACTCACCCTCCGTTTGGTAGGGAGGGAGCTACGTTATGTCATGCCCTAGCTGCGACACCTCACTACAGGTGTATTATGGAAACCGATACTTTTTTGAAAGCGGTATTGGGGGGTACAGGATACTACTGTCTCTTCGCCGCAAAAGCATCCCAATCGAAACGGGTGCAGAAGTTTTACGATGATATAAGAGTTCTTGGAACAACAGCGATAGAGCTAGATGAGCAGGGGTACGATGCGTATTTCGCTCTATCTACTTTTGAGGAAGAAGGGTCTAGAAAAGCTGATAACGCTAAGTACATGCGTAGTTTTTTTCTTGATATTGACTGTGGCCCTAGTAAGGATTACCCAAGTAAACTAGAAGCTCTTAACGCACTACAGAGATTTTGCAGAGAGTTAGCCTTACCTAGACCTATGACAGTGGACTCTGGTCGGGGTATACATGTGTACTGGCCTTTGTCTGAGGATATAACTACTGAGGATTGGGTAGTAGTAGCTGAAAGACTAAAGGCTCTATGTGCATCTCATAATTTCTTCGCTGACCCTGCAGTCACATCTGATGTTGCTAGGGTCTTGCGCGTACCACTTACACATAACTATAAGACAGAACCTCCTTCTAAGGTGGTTATTCTAGGCAGTGGCGAATACGAGGTTAATGATTTTGATGACTTTGCTAGACTATTAGGCACAGAGTTCGTACCTATACCCACTAACCCCGCACGTACAAAAACAAAGAACACCAACGCTGTCATGGATGCGTTGTTAGGTAACAGAGAATCATCTTTTGTAGACATACTTAAAAAGACTAGGGCCGGTAAGGGTTGTGAGCAACTAAGACTAATCGCTACAAACCAAGAAAACACTAGTGAACCTTTATGGAGAGCAGGGCTTTCTATTGCTAGGTTCTGCGTAGACGGTGGAAAAGCTGCCCATAAGCTGTCTCAACGACACCCAGAGTACTCACAAGATGGTACCGACAGTAAGTTCGATCTTATAAAAGGGCCATACACTTGTGCAAAGTTTGATGAGTTCAATGCCGATGTTTGTCCTAGTTGTCCAAATTGGGGGCAAGTTAAGTCTCCTATTGTACTTGGGGGCAGATTTAAGGAAGCCGAAACCAGTTCTCAAGAAGATTCTTTTGGGGATATAGAGGCATCTACCTACGGTATCCCTAAGTACCCACACCCTTATTTTAGAGGTGCTAATGGTGGAGTGTACATGCGTACTAGTAACGCAGATGGGGATATAGATGAGAAACAGATTTATCATAATGACCTATATGTAATACAAAGGATTACAGACATTGAACTAGGTGAGTCTGTAGTTATGCGCTTACACCTCCCGAAAGACGGGGTAAAAGAGTTTACCCTCCCACTAAGTGCAGTAACGTCAAGGGAGGAATTCCGTAAAGCGTTATCCGTGCAGGGGGTAGCCGTAATGAAAATGGATGAACTGATGACCTATACAACAACTTGGATAAATGAACTACAGGCCAATGTAACAGCAGATGAAGCTCATCGACAGTTTGGTTGGACTAATGATCGGTTAGATTGTTTTATTTTAGGGAACCAGAAGATACTCCCAGATAGCATAGGTTTTAACGCTCCTACTACACCTACTGTAGGTTTGTTCCCTGCCTTTGAACCTAAAGGTACGTTAGAAGGTTGGAAAGATGCTTTATCTTTTTGGAACAGAGACGGTTTTGAACTGTACCAGTATGTTGTAGGGGTAGGCTTTGGGTCAGCCCTTATGGAGTTTTCTAATGTTAAATGTAGTGCCATGCACTTACACAACAAAGATTCTGGGGTAGCTAAAACAACTGCTATGTATGCAGCGACGAGTATCTGGGGTGACCCAGAAGAGTTAGTCCTTGAAAAAGAAGATACTGTTAACAGTAAGATGAACAGGGGAGAGCTATACCATAGTCTCCCTTGGTGTATTGACGAGATTACCAACCTAAAACCAGCGTTAGCATCAGACCTACTGTATATGTTTACTGCAGGTAGGCAGAAGAACCGTATGTCTAATAGTTCTAATATCGAACGTGCTAGAGGTAGATCATGGAGCTTAATGGCTCTTACAACAGGTAATACCAGCATTATAGAACTAGTATGCCTAGCAAAAACATCTCCTAAAGCAGAAGCTCAACGAGTATTAGAGTGCTACGTACCAGATATTAAGCATATGTTTAGCTCTAAAAAAGAAACCGATGATTTTGAAGCAGGTATACAAGATAATTACGGACATGCGGGGCCAATATTTGCTCAGTACGTTATGAATAACAGAGAAGCTGTACAGAAACTATGTAACACAATACAAAAACGAGTGGATACTCAAGGTAATTTAAAAGCCCCTAATCGCTTCTGGTCAGCCCAAATCACTTACACTTTAGCAGGGTTGATGATAGCTAAGAAACTTGGGCTTATAGAATATGATGTAAGTAAAGTTTTTAAATGGGCTTTGAACGTATTATTACCTCAGAATAAGAATTCTTCTATTGCTATAGAGGCTTCTGTATTTGATGTTATGAACAGCTTCTTTACAGAGCACATCAGTAATATCTTACAGATAGAAAGTACACAAGATAACCGAAAGCTGCAGGGTAATGGTATGGATGTGTTAGCTATGCCTGAGTCTATTGCAAGGGGTAAGCTAGTAGCTAGGTATGAGACAGACACTCAGAAGTTTTATGTTATCCCTAAGATATTAAAGGCATGGTGTGGGGAGCAGCAGATAAACTATAACCACTTGGTGTCACAGATAAAGTCTACCTGTGAAGGAAAACATGCGAAAGTACGACTATCTAAAGGCACCAAGTTAGCTTTACCTCCCGCAGATGTGTTGGTGATGAAGTTTGGTATGGGTGAGGAAGAGGATGCCAATCCAGAAGACAGTCCTACGGAATAACGATCTAAACCCTGATGGAGTTAAGATAATTGTAGCGTGGGATGACATGGATATAGGTACATCTGTATTTGTACCTTGTATTAATACTGAGAAAGCTAAAAAACAGTTAGTAAAGTTCTTTAAATATAATACGTGGCAGTACGTAGTGAAGGTACGAATAGAGAACAGTATGCTAGGTGTTCGTATTTGGAGGACTATTTAATAGCCTTCCCTATCTACCCGTAAAACCGAAAGTGCAGCGGGGGATAGCACTACACCGTTGTGCATAGTGGCACTGGTTCTTTGGTGCGCTTTCATAGACCGCTCTACTGTCTCAGGTAATATAGCGTATCGAGGATGTCGTTTATTAAACTTACGCATATCTGCTAGTGCATCTACTTTATCAGACGAATTATTAGAACGTATACTTATGTATAACTGCCTAAGTATCTTAGACTTTTTATCTTTTATCGCGCCCTCTACGTTTTTAGCGTTCATGTTCTCTTCGATACGGCGTGTGTACTCTAAAGGAGCAAAACCAAACATCTGCCCTGCTAATTCCCCTGCCGTAACATCATCATAAATAGGATCACCACGCCTAGTTACGTATCCTTCCCTAGCTACTCGACCAGCACCCGGAACGGCTTTAATGAAGTTAGCGATACCTGCAGGGAGCATAGACTCTATACCTCGTTCTATCTCTCCATCTAACAGGTTTTCAACCCCACGCCCAAAGCGTTTGGCTGTGCTCAACGCGGGGCCACCAATATAGAACCCTATTGTTTCTTCTGCTGAAGCATTAGCGTTGTATTTATTACTTTGTATAATTAAACCTGTCAGCCTAATCCGTGAAGCTATATCTGCATTAGTTATTTGATTTACAACCCCTTTAAACGGTAATTCTGTAAGATACTTACGTACCATAGTGTCGGCATCGTCTTCTTCGTCGTCAAGTAAGAACATGTCCACTGCCAAAGTAACTGCGCCATACAAAGGCATACCAAATACACCAGCAAAGAACAGGGATGATAAGTGCCAACCCACCACTTGCCGTATGGCTACACTACGCAGTCTTGCGTTCTCTTTTGGATCAGTCGAGAAAGTGGTGCCCTTTACTGCACGAATACCAGACTTGATCATCGTTTGGTACATGCGGAAGCCGTAGGTCTTATACATAAGAGCCACACGTTTCCATCCCTGCTGTGAAAGCCTTGGGCCAACTTCTCTAAACGCCCCACCGTTAGTCTCTTGAGTAATGTAGAAAGCTTTGTCTGCGGCTTCGTTCAACTGTTCTTCGGTAAAACTAAATCCTTCTTTCCCTTTACTTATACGGTCAAGCTCTAGGTTGTAAGAGGCTACCATTGTTGTTTGGCGGTTAAATCGTTCTGCTATGTTGAACCCTGCTGCTGAAATCCCTGTAATCTTATCTAAAGTCTGCCTAAACAGGTTACCAGAACGCTCTCTTCCAGCCTTAAATGCTTCCTTCTGTAATGATAGTTCGTCCATGAGAAAAGACTTAGTTAATTGTCCTTCGTCAGCGGCTCTTTTCACTAGCACAGACATATTGAGTAGCTCTTGTCTTTCTTTCTTTACCTCTTGAGAAGACATACCTTCAGTTCTTTCTTTGAACTTATTCTCATTAATACTGTAATTACCCGCAGCGTCTACGTTGTAGTACCCATCTATACCTACATCTAGTTTATTAAATGAGCTACCAACAATACCTGAAGCTTTCGTTATTGCAGCGGTGGCAGCGGTAGTGTTTTGATATTCCCCTGCAAGATAGGGCAAGGTAAACAGAGGTATCTGCGATAAGTTAACAATCGCTGAAGAAGCGTTGAACCCTATGGTGTATACAAATGCGCCTTGGTTTAATGTTTGCCAAAGTAAGTCTGCTGGAGGGTTACGTATGAAAGAAGCACGTTGCATGAGTTCTTGATACAGGCCGACTTCTTTACTACCAAGAGAACCTCTCTTAACTTTATAGTCCTCTATTAACTTAGACTCTAGATCGTTAACTTTCTTAGTGTTTTGTATACGTACAATCTGTCGCCCTAAATCGTAACCCTTTGTCTGCAAGGCAAACAACGGATCAAACTCATAGCCCTTTGTGTTCTTACGTGTTTGAAGTGATTTAGCAAAAGAAGTTTCTGGTAGGTTCTCTACAAATACTTCTACTATCTTGTTTCTAACTTCTTCTTTTATAGCCAGTTCTTCTTTCGTTGAAGGCCCTGCAGCCATCGACTTCTGGTCTACGCTCTGGAGAATCTCTTCGATAATACCCATAGAAGCAGATTTGTAATTACCTATAGCGTCCCCTTTGGTGTCGATAAGGATAGGTTCTCCTTCTAAAGTAATTTTTTTATCTGCTTTTAGTTCTGCTATTCGACGTTTTGCTTGTGGCTTAGTCTCAAACATCTCTAAAGCATACCCACTACCTAAAGGCTCGTTGGGGTTAACATAGGTAGTATATTCAACTTTAAACCTACCCTTACGTGCCAAGGGGAAGTACACATCTAGGGCTTTATTAGAGAATAGTTTTTCTAGGACTTGCGTATTAAGAGCTTGCATTTGCTCTTCATCTGCAACATTTTTAACTCGGTTGTATAACGTATTTTTTAATTCAGTAAACTGTTGTTTATAAAAGTTACGGAGTATTTTATAGGCTCGTTCGCTTTCACCCTTTGTATCCGCAGATAAAGAATCCCAGTTATTCTTTAATTCCACCCAACGCTCAAACTTATCTTCCACGTTACCATAAGTTATTTTCGCTACAGACTTATCTTTGATCAACGGGTCTATCTGGTTTATCGTAGCTCCGTACTCGTAGTTGTATATAAGCTCTGCAAATCTATTATATTTAGCTTCCCCAAATTTATCTCTAAATCTAATGAGCATATTAGAGACAACATCGGCGCGAGTATCCGCTTTCTGCATGTCGCCTCGCTGAGTAAGCGCAACCTTATGTAGTTGATCCCCCAAGGAACCAAAAACCCCTTTAGAAAGCTCCGCAACACCGGGGAGGTCGATAGTTCCTAAGAATGTTTCTACTACTGTTTGTTTGGCATCACTGGCAAACTGAGAGAAATCATCTACAAAACTTTTATTACTTGCAGCGTTAGCTTCCCCCTTTATTGATTTATACAGGTTGCCCGTTGACTCCATTACTTTTTCCACACCACGAACATCACTGCTCATAGCCAACACCTCTGCGTTTCTATTCATGGGTGCGGGGGATATGATGTTGTCTACCAGTGCATCTACTTCATTAAGTATAGAAGAGGATTGCCCTGCAAACTTTAACCCTAGTTTGCTTGTTAAGAATTTTGTAAACGCCTCTATGAACATAGTGAGCGCACTTTTAGGGCTACCGTTTGGGTTTATACGTGCGAGTTCTAACCTAAAACTTTCATTACTCATTGCTTCCGAGAAGAACTCATCTGGGTCTGTAGCTCCGTAAGCGTTACCCAGTAAGTCTTTGGTCGATTCCCAGAGAGAAGTTAACTTGTTAGTAAAGGCACTATTCGTTTTAGCCAGTTCAGCACTGCCTAAAGCGTGGGCTGTTTCATGTATGAGTGCATGAGTATTTAACCCCTCTACACTATCTAGTTGTATGGTGTTTGTTTTTGGATCGAATAACCCTGCAAGAGATACGTTATCTCTGGGGTTTTTTAAGCCCTTTACTATCTCTACTTTAGTACCAGAAGATAAAGGAGCAAACTTCCTAGCAAGGTTCTGAAGTCTTTTGTTAGAACTGTCTGCACCTATGCTATTTAATGCGCCTTCTAGGTCGTTATTAGCTAGTGCTTCGTTAGTAGTAGAGCTTACGGGTTGTGTGAGTTCAGACAGACCCCCACTAGCTAGAGGGTATCCTCGAAACACTGACCCTGCCATTTTACTATACGTTTCTTGTGTTCTTCCTCGTTTAGAAGCTCTTTGTGTCTCTTCAAAGTCTCTAGCATCTATGGCTTTGGCTTTGTCTTGAGCTTTTGCCCGTATTGCTTTTGCTCTACCTTCTTTCCCTTTTAACTGAGCCGAGGTTTTAGAATCTAACCCACCTTCTTTACTTTGTTGTGTTTTAATCTCTTGTATCTGAGTTTCTAATGTATTTAGTTGTTTTTTATCCGTATCTGAGAGAAACGAATCTACACGTGCTAGTTCATCAGTTACTTCTTTTTTATAGTTTGTTATTTCTTCTGCAGCCTCTCGTAGTGTCGCCACAGTGGGACTGTCTTCTACTTTTTTTAATTGTTTGTTTTGTAGATTACCTAAAGCATCTACGTAAATCTCTGATGCAATTTCTTTATTTGGCTGCTTATCATATATATCTTTTTTTAACCCTTTGAGCTTATTAGCTAAAACAGAATCCTCAAACAAAAGGTCTTCTAACTGATCTATTTCGGTTGCAACCCGCAAGTCATAATGATAACCGTCCCAAGTTTCAACGTCATCTGCGGCTTTCTTGTCAGCCTTCCTCTGAGCTTTAATTTCTGCCGTTGCTTTTTTTATTGTGCTGGGTTTTGACAAAGAGTTTTTAATTTTTTGAATATACTTATCCACATCCGTAACAGGTACGGTAGTTACCGTACTAGGAATAAGATTCACATCTTGCTTTATTTTAGTTTTTGCTTCCGCAGCTTTTTGCACTTCAAATTGAGTACGCTGTTTTTCTAACTCAACTACTTCTTTCTCTGAAAACTCCGCATAGACATCTTTTACAGAGGCATCACCTGCTATAAAGTCAGCTTTTAGTTTTTTTCTTTTAGCTTTAAGTGTCCCTGCGGTTGTGGATTCAATTTTTGATTCTTTTAAATCAAGTATTTTAGTTTTGTAGTTCTCAAAAGTGTTTCGTGCTACCTCTTTAATACCTCCTTTGGCATCAGACATATCACTGTTTTGGATCCAATTATATGCGGCTTCAGCGTTAGCTCCTCCTGTACCCGCCATAAAAGCTTTTTCTTCTGAGGATGTTGCTTTACTAGGTAATTTAGAATCTTTTTTATCATCCTTAACACTTTTATATATTGCCCCCTCACCAACTTCTTTATCAGCGTAATCAAAAGCTATAGCTTCAACAGCATCTTCTACCCTGTCAAACTTACTAAAATATGTAGCAGCCTTGTCGTGACCCACACCAAGGCGTTTCTCGTTCTTAGCAACTGTCTCAGTATCCACTCCTGCAAATGCTCTTATTGGCTCTATTGCCTGATAATCTTGCGCTATTGCAACCGGAGCTAGATTTTTAAACCTAGTAGCGTATTCAAATTTACTTTTATCTACTGTTTCTTCTTGCCGTTTAGCTAGTGCCTTTCGTCTCTCTGCCACTTTTTTACGCTTGGTAGGAGTAGCTACTGTAGGAGTGCTTATTTGTTCTCTTCCCTCTGTACCTGTTACCTCTGTATTTACCTTTCCCTGAGTATCCTTTTTAGCACTAATAGGTACTTCTACAGAATTACGTATCGCATCTGCATCTGCATCACTTATTTCTTGGCTATCTAACAACTTGCTTAAATAATTCTCACCCTCGTTAGGATCACGTACTACTAGTTCCTGATACTCTGTTATAAATTCGTCAAGATTCGGTAGCGTTGAGCCTGTTGTAACGCCATCTGTTGTTTTTGTAGCCGCAGCTTTCTGCTCGTCTATTATTGCGCTTATATCAAATCTACTTGCAATTTGCGCTTCTGAAGCTGATAACTGCTCCCCGTTGACCGCTTTACGTATAACTTCTTGTTCTATAGCAGCTATTTCTTCGGGGGTTTGTTCTTTAGTAACTTGTACTGGAGGTTTCTTTACCTCCTCTGTAACGGCAGCTAAGTCGTCGGTAGATACAGGAGTAATGATGGGTGGCGGTGCTGTTGGAGGAACACCTGCTTGTACGCCATCGTCAAATGTTTCTAAAGATCTTTCTATGGCTCTATCAGATTCAGATAACTCAGGAGGTGATTCACTACCTCTTTTTCTAGGTACCGCTACATCTAATAACGCTTGAACAGTAGCACCTACGGCTGCACCATACCCACCCTCTTCTGCAACTTCTACATTGAGTAGATCTTGTGTAGGGTCGTACCCCCGTTGGATAGCATTCTGAAGAACCCCTGCCGCAGCTTCTTGTGCTCCCTCGAAACCTCCTGCTACTGCTGCTCGTTTAATACGTTCAATACCGTTTAGGAACGCATTCTCACCAAGACTATCTTTTAAACTTCTTAGTTTGCCTAGTGGAATAAGTTCAGTTAAACCAACGCCTAAACCTTTTAAAGCTGCTACATTTCGTTCCCCTTCAGTAGCTTCAGCCGCTCTTGCTCTTTCACTTGCTTCACCAGCACCTGCACTTGCAGCTAATCCTGCTGCTAAAGGCATACCCGCACCGGGGATAAGAGAGGCAAGTCCTAGCCCTGCAAACGAACCTAATGCTTCACCGTACTTACGTCCTACAAGGTCTTCTGAACCCACATCAGCCGTAAAAGGAGACTTTAATGTTTTCGCTACAGATTGAATGCCACCACGGACTTTGAGTTCTGCTTCTTCGTTAAGTAGTGTAGCAGCACCTATAGCACCTATCTCTGCTAACCCAATGATCCCTGCAGGGACACCTTTAACTGCTTCTTCTACTTGATCAAAAAAGTCTGTGTCCGGTTTGTTAGCTTCTCTAGCAATCTCTTGTTGAACAACCGCTATAATTTCGGCTTGGCTGGCTCCTTCGGGGCCATTTATTCTATAACGCTGCCCGTCAGGGCTAGTTACTTGATAGACAGCCATTATTATTCTACTCGTTCTACAGTAAACCCAGCACCGCTTGTAGAGCTACTCTCTCCACTTAGTAGAATTTTTAATTGTGCTAGGTATCCGTTTGTTTCGGTTATATAACCGGGGAGTCTTGGATCATCTTTTCCCTCTGGAGACAACGTGCTTATATTTTGGATCGTATCATTAAGACCCTCAATAATTGCTATTAAGTTTTTACTCGTCTGTCCTTCAGCCTGAATCTCATTAGCTCGTCCCTGTATTACTAATGTAGCGTCTCTAGAAGCAGCCTCTAGTTTAGCAATCAAACCTTTGTACTCAATAGCCGCACTTTTAAGACTACTGTCTGCAGCGATTTGTGTCAGGGTAGTTATAGAGTTTAAGTTTGTTTGCGCTAATTGCGCGGTTTCTGCGTTTGTGCTTGCTAACATTCTTTGGTTACTAGTACGCATATTTGCAAGGCTAGTTCGTAAATCTTGAATTCCTGCGTTATTACTAAGTTTCAAAGCGTTTAGCTCTGTAACATCACCTCGTTTAGCGTCTGCTATCTTTTGATCAATACCAAACGCTTTATCTTCCCTACCTTGTTCTCTATCTATCATTGTTCTTCCAGCGATACCTAACCCGTCTCCAAGGTTAGACCCTCTACTTACTTGAGATAGACCGTAAAGCAAATCTCTTAATGCCTCTCTTCTACCGCCTCTAGCGTTATTAGCTAAATTTTCTAGATCTGCAATGTAATCTTCTTGACCTTTTTTTAAATCCCCTTCTGTAGTTGCAGTTAGATTAGATCGGCGCATTATACCTTGCTGCGCCTCCCTTTCACCGCGTTCTGCACTGTCTCTAAGGGCAGCTTCATATGTTTTTCTACTATCTGCTTGCTCCTCTCCTAGATTTTTTGCAGCTAATATACCTGTATTGGTTGCATCTAAACTGCTTGTCAAAGCGGCTTGTTGTCTGCGTGTAGACGCATCAATAGCATTGGGAATAGCGTTAGCTTCCTCAGTCAGCCGCTCCTCTTCCATCTCTTCAGCAAGCAACCTTTGCATTTGCTCTTCATCTGTTTCGGTTATACCTGTAAGTGGGACTACTTCTTCTGCAGCAGGTTTAGGGGTAGTACTTGTGCCATCGTCTAAGGGTATGTCTAATACATCTGGAATAGTAGCGGCAGCGGCAGCGGTATAGCCGGTATTAACTCCGCGATCTATCATTCTTTGGTTACGCTGTTTACGACCATAGTTTCCGTTCTTGTACATGGCTAAAGCATCGTCATATACACTTTTACCCATCCGGTAGAGAGTTTTACCAGCGCGTTGAACTTTTTTTACTCTAGCTCCCGCTATTCCCAACGCTATAGTTGCAAGTATGTTATCTTCCGCTAGTTCAACAACGTAGTCCGTACCTTCCCCCAATGCAGACCCTACAGTATAGGGTTCTTTTACCGCTGCAGTATCACCGTCTACTACACTACCATCTGTACCATCAAAAGATGCGACTCCTCCTTGAGCATACCCTCTGATATGTCCACCCATAGCTGCGCCTACAATACCACCCATACTTGCAGCGTTAGCTCGATCCATATTAAGATTTGTAGGGAGAGACTGAATCCCTGTACCTTGTCGCCCCATTAGAGCATTCATCTTTTTGTTACGTTCTGCAGCTTTTACCGCATTTACTCCAGCAACTCGTTGAGCAACATCAGCTTCCATATTTTTAGAAACTGTTTTAAATGTTTGCTCTGCTATAGTGCTGGATTCGGGGTTTAGAGCTAGGTTAACGGAGTTTTGCGTATCTGCCATCTGCTTATTAATTATTTCTGCAGAAATAAGCCTTACGAGGTCTTGTTGGAAAATAGGTTTCCTAGAATTCTGT
>Ga0209337_1000649_pt1 | contig 28012 bp, 28 predicted proteins | sample LinPmetageLP53_FD_184044 | JGI IMG/M metagenome (GOLD analysis project Ga0209337, IMG submission 184044) | Marine viral communities from the Pacific Ocean - LP-53 (SPAdes) (version 2) | ecosystem: Environmental > Aquatic > Marine > Oceanic | place: Pacific Ocean | collected 2010-02-08 | reverse complement strand
TGTTTATTTCTTCTTCAAACTTTAATGTTAAAGGAAATGGAGAAGTAACTGCTAGTGGATTATTAGTAATATCTGGATCTGGAGCAGAACGACGTGTTTTATTTGACGGGCCTAAAGGAGGAAAGGCAGATGGAGTAAACAATGGACGTATATTAGGTGTGAAGAAAGATATGGAGTTAGATCTAACTACAGCAACTACTTGGAATGAAGAATATTGGGGTCAAGATTGGGGATGGTTTTCACAAATAGGTCCATTTTTTATTAATCCAGGCGATGATTATTTAGTAATATATTATACAGCTGCAGCTAGATGTTTTACTAAAGATACTAAAATTTTAATGGCAGATGAGACAAACAAAAAAATATCACAAATAAAAATTGGTGATCTAGTAAAAAGTGAAAAAGAAGAATCCAAAGTATTAGATATTCAAATTCATAAAGGCACATTTAAAACATATTCTATTAATGGAAGTAAAGGATTTGTTACAAAAGAACATCCTTTCAAAACTGTTGATGGATGGAAAGCAATTGTTCCAAAAGATACATTTTCAAAACATGGTATTAATGCCACTGTATTAAAAATTGGTGATATATTAATAACATCAAACGGAACAGAATTAATCAAATCAATCGAAGAAATAAATGAAGTTGATACGGTTTACAATTTATCTGTCGATAATGAACATGTTTATTATGCTAACAATTATTTGGTACATAATAAAAGTCTAGCATCAGAAACCGGATTTGGAATAAGATTTGAACTAATTATAACTGATCCAGCAGAATCTATGAATCTTCCTGGATCGGAAATATTTAATGATGATTTTGGAACTAAAAGATATTTTCATACCATTCAACCATTTAATGGCGGGCCTGCCAATTTTAATTTTCTAGATATTGAGGCAGACTTCATTTCTCAATTTGGCGAAACTGGTCATTCGCAATTTGTTCCAACAATGAACATGGTTCAAACTGGTGAATTTAATGGAGCAGAGTATGCCGGCGTTCCAGGAATGCAAGATTTTTCAGTAGAAGGTGGAGGAGTAGCTGATATTCCATGTAGTACTCGTGCAGATAAATATCCTCATGTTCCAGGAGTTCTAATTATAAAGAGTGGTGTTTGTGATGTTGCCGGTAATACTACCGATTTTAGAAATAGATTAATAAACCTCGCAATGTATTCAAGAAGAAGCTCTGGTCCGGACCCTTATCAGCCAGGAGCAACAGATTCATCTGATACAAATGCACAAATAAGACAATTAGCTGTATATTCATGTAATAGATCACAAAAAGATCGAATAGTAGATTCACTACCTAGGTCAGCTGTTATATCTCCATATGATGGCAGATTTTTAAAATATTCACTAGGATCAGAAGTTGATGACGGACAAGCAACAACAGAATGTACTGATGTTGGAACAATAAATACAGGACCAACATCAGATGGTTTTGATCCAGAGGCTACAGGATTTTGTTCTGCAGATTATGACCCAGATCCAGATGTTGATGATGGACTAGATGATGTTGATACAGGATTTGATTTTGGATTCTCAGATCGTCGATTAAAATATGATATTGTATTAGTAGGTAAATCTATATCTAATATTAATATTTATAATTTTAAATATAAAAATAAAAAATATGGTCAAGGAACATATCAAGGAGTAATGGCTAATGAGGTTCCATGGGCAAGTAGAAAATTTGGAAAATATTACAAGGTAGATTATTCCAAAATAGATGTTAAATTTAAACAAGTAAAATAAATGGCAAATTATCCTAAAATAATTCTTAAAGATGGTGGTTGGTATGCTACTGGTAGTGTTGCATCATATAGAACTGGTTCTGATTCTCAAGGAAGAAATATTGACAATGGCTTAGAATTTTTTAAAGCTGGATCAGTTTATAAAAATAGTGCACTTCGTCCGGCTCAAGAATTAGGAGCTACAGCTCCTCATGGAGCTGGTGCTATATTTGAAATCTCAATGTCGGCTGTTAGTAGATCTAGTGGATTAATTCAAACAGCTAGTAATGGATTAACAACTCAAGCTGGAACATTTTTATCATTCAGAAACGACACTTCAACATTAAATTTTATTTTTTTATCATCATCAATAAGTGGATCAAGAATTTCTGGGTCAAATGAAATTCAAATAATATCACCTAAACCATCTCGTTATAAGTATATTACATCTAGTATTGATACACATACTGTTTCTAAAGGGACGGCCCTCGCTAGTGTATTTTATAGCAATTTTTCAGAATCATATGCACGTTTACTTGCAGGGTCGATAGCTGGAACTACAACTACCTCCGGATCTGCAGGCTTAGACCCATCTGCATCATTAGCACAAAATATATACGTGCCTAGGTCACGAACTGGTTCTGCAAACAATGAAAACCTAGGATATACTATTGAAAGTGATTATTATTCAAGATCTCCATGGAGTGCATCATTACATGGAGCTGTTGTAAAAGTATTTTCTCAAAGAACAGGATCAGTGTCTACAGTCTTTTCTTCGACATTAACTAGTTCTTTTGGATTTACAATTAATGAAACACGGAAAGGATTTGGAAGTATACATCCGCCGGTACCATCGGATGCAGCAACACCGACAGCATCATTTCGATTAACAGTTGCTGATTATCAAGCACAAGGTATTATGTTTACAGCACATGATCCAGAAAACATGATAATAAATCATGCATCGTCATCTCATATAACAGCATTATATATTTCAAGATCAGGAGCAATAGGAATAAAAACAGAAGATCCAAAAGTAGAATTAGGAGTTTCTGGTTCAATAAGTGCAAGTGGTAACATATTTGGTGTTACTGGATCTTTTCATTATATAACAGCATCTGTTGTAGATGTAAATGCTGATACTGTTAGAATTGGTGGAGAGGCAATGAATAGAACATTAATTCAAAATCTTAAAGATGGATTTGATTCTGATGCAAGAGCAACATCTCCCGGAGCAAATTTTAAAGCTGGAATTAAAACTGCAGGAAATATAACAGCATCAGGTGATATAAGTTCAAGTGGAACAATAACAGCAAATGCATTTATTGGTAATATTACAGGAGATTTAACAGGTGAAGCAGATACAGTAGCAACAATTGCAGGTTTAGCTCCTAATACAGCAACTACCCAAGCAACTCAAGCAGCTATTACAACAGCTGCTAATTTAACAACAGTAGGCGCATTAAATGTAGGTTCAATAACTTCAGGATTCACATCAATTGATGTGGGGGCAGGAGCTATAACAACTACTGGTGTAGTTAGTGCTGGTACTGTTAATGCTTCTAGTCACATAACAGCTTCAGGTGATATAAGTTCAAGTGGTACAATAAGTGGTAGTAAATTACGTATAATAGGTAATGCAGAATTCTCCGGAATTTCTACTTTTAATAATACTAATTTAGGAAATAGTTCAACATTTGATGCTCATATAATTACAGGAAGAACAAAATTTCAAGGAAATATAACAGCTTCAAATAATATAAGTGCCAGTGGTAATTTTTATGGTAGCAATATAGGATCTATATATGAAGATTATATTTACTTAACACCAACAGATTTTAACAACCCAGTAGATAAAGCTTTAGTAGTAAATGCAGGTGAAATAGAAGATAATGGAGGTTCAATAGCAGATAATAATGCAAGAGCAACATATCATGCTCAAAAAATGATACCTAAAGGATATAAAGCAACACATGTAAAAGTATTAGGTTCTAGTACTGGTGAGAATTTTGCAGTTTATTCAAGTAGTTTTGATATAGGAATAGCAGGAGAAGCAGGAGGAACAACAGCTTTTGGAACAGAAAAAGATATTACAGATATTATAGGGGGTAGTGGTGTTTATTGTTCAGTATTATGGGCTTCTAGAGGTAATGAAAAATTATACGGTGGGTATATTAAATTAGCTCGTAATGATTAATATATTTATATAAAATGAATTTAGGTAAACAAATAGTACAAGATTTAATATTTGAGGCAGAATCTCAAATAAAAACTATAGTGGCAATATATCCAGGCAGATTTCAACCCATGGGAAAACATCATGCAGAGGTATATAAATGGCTAGCTGGAAAATTTGGAAAATCAAATACTTATATTGCTACATCAGATAAAGTTGCATTGCCAAAATCTCCATTAAACTTTCGAGAAAAATTTCAAGTAATTAAAAAACATGGAATAACAAATGTTTCACAAGAAAGAAATGTGTATGCTCCAGAAAACATATTAAAAAAATATAATCCAGAAACTACCGCAGTAGTATTTGTATATGGCAAGAAAGATGCAGGAAGATTACGATATACAAAAAAAGATGGCACACCTGGATATTTTCAAGATTTTGAAAAGTCTAAAAACAATCTAATAGGATATGAAACACATGGATATGTTGTTATAGCCCCTCATATAGAGTTAAACATACCAGGATTTGGTGAGATGTCGGGAACAACATTAAGAGCTGCATTAGCAACTGCAGATATGAAAACATTTAAAGATATAATGGGTTGGTATGATCCAAAACTACATCAACTCTTAAGAACAAAATTTTCTCAGATAATTGAATCATTTCTATGTGAAACTAGTTCTGCAGCCGGTCAAGGAGATGGTGATGTAGACGATGGTCCAAGATATTTTTACGGTAATCAAAACACGTATAGAAAAAAGACTACTAAAATGGCAAAACGATTAGGGTTCGAAGTTATGAACTATATTGTTAAAGACAGTCCAATTGAAGTACATGATACAAATTATCCAGATGGTCCTCCATTAACAGTATCATATTTTCCAACTGGTGTTAAAGGAGGAGAGTTTGCAGGTACAGATTATATTAAAGATTACAAAGGTGTACCAGGTTATTCAAAATGGAAAAATTATATTTCAAAAATTGCACAACAAGTTGGATATAAATTTTTAAATTTCCTAGGCGCAGAAGATTCAATTGAGTCGAGTAAAGATGAAGTACTAAAGCCAACGACATTGAAAGAAGATGTTAACTTACCAATCAATATAGGTGATACAGTAATGATGGGTAGATTTAAAAATAAAAAAGTAGTTGTAAAGACTATTAATTGGAATAAAAAAGGTGATTTATTAATTAATGGCCGGCCGGCTATGAAAATGAGAATTATATCACAAGAACAAGAATTGACAAGAGAATGGTGGTCAAGTCAATTTAAACAATTATTAACAGAGGCAAAGGCAAATACACATTTAACTCATTTAGAAGAATTAATTTTAACACAAGGGCAGGCAGGATATAAAACAGCTCGATCATTTTTAATAGAATTATTAAAAAATCTTAAAGGAAATTCAAATGCAAAAGTTAACACATCAGTTAAATGGGATGGCGCGCCTGCAATGTTTGTAGGCATTAATCCAGATAATGGAAAATTCTTTGTAGGAACTAAATCTGTATTTAATACTAAAACTCCAAAAATAAATTATACAATGGAGGATATAGATATAAATCATGGACAAGCTCCTGGATTAGCTGATAAATTAAAATTAGCTTTAAAATATTTTCCATCATTAGGAATTAAAAATATTCTGCAAGGAGATTTTATGTTTGATTCGAGTATGGTAAAATCTACAAATATAGATGGCAATCCGCATTTATCATTTAGACCAAATACAATTACATATGCAGTTGAATTAGATTCTGAATTAGGAAAACAAATTGCTCGATCAAAAATAGGTATAGTATTTCATACGACATATCAATCATTACAGAGTGGCGCATCATTTGGAGCAGATGTTACTGGATTGAGTAAAAATTCTAATGTATGGTTTGATGACGCATTTTTTAAAGATACTACAGGAGTAGTAACACTGACAATATCAGAAGGAAAAGAAGTTACATCCTTAATAAAAAAAGCTGATTCAATAAAAATTAATTATGACAATCTTCCAAATCAGTTGTTGAATATATATCTTAATCAAGAAATAAAAACTGGTCAGTTTGTTGATAATGCAGCAATATCATTTAAATCATTTCAAAAATGGTATCAATTACGAGTAGATAAGAAAGTATCAAAATTAAAATCAGACCGTGGCAAAGAAAAGGCTATAGCGGCCGCCAAAGAACAAATGAATTTATTCAATGAAAGACAGCAGGATATATTAAACTTATTTCAAGTATCAAAATTATTATCGGATGCTAAACTTATATTTGTAAAAAAATATAATAATGCTATTTATAATACAAAACATTTTGTAGACGATGGTAAAGGCGGCTTGAGAGTAACAGCTCCAGAAGGATATGTTGCTGTAGATAGAATAGGTAATGGTGTTAAATTTGTAGATAGAGTAGAATTTAGTAGAGCAAATTTTGCAATGGATAAAGGTTTTACAAAATAATTATATTATGTTAACATTGTAGTATATTTATATAAAATAATAATAGGGACAATTATGAAACAAGACATATTAAGAACGATGATTAGAAAACAAATAAAATCATCATTAAATGAAGTTGGAAATTTCAAAGAAGCAGCACCTGACGCAAGAAGTCAAGTATCTTCTACGTTAGGAAAGGCTGAAAAAATGACTAGTGTAAAAATGTTAAAAAAAGCATTAGGACAAGGAGGACCCCAACAAAAAGCTTCTGGATTACTTGCTGTAGTAAAAGCAATTTCAGATAGTGATCCTCAGGTCATGAAAACATTAGGTAGAATGTTAATGAAATCACAAGAGACGCCTGGCGATATTGGAACACCTGCAGGAGCAGCTGATTCAGTTGACGAAGCAATACCTGCTTCTTTAGCATCTAGATCAGCTCGTGTTGATAAAACACAATCAATGAAAATGTTAAAAACTGCATTAGGAACAAAGCCAGCAACACAACAAGCAGATTTTGTATTAGATTTATTAAAAGGATTGAATTTAAAGAAAGGCGCTAAACAAAGATTATTTCAAAAAATGCGTAGAGAATTAGGCACAACAGAAACAGAATAAATTATGAGTAATAAGTTACAAAACATAAAAGCCGTAAAGGAAATGCTTGCCGGCGAACATAAGTTTCAAAAAAGAAAAACAACATATTTTGGAAGTACAACAACTGAAATAGATCCAAAGGATATTTTAGAAAAATTTGACGATGATACGCCAAAAGTTTGGATTGAAACAAAAACAAATGGAACAAGGATTAGAGTTACAAAACATGATGGCTTCACATCACGTGAACCAGAAAATAGTATAACCAAACAGATTAGAGATATATTAGAAGTACCAGATAATTGTCCACAATGTGGTACTGATATGCGTGAAAAAGAAAAAATGTTAAATTTTAAATTTTACTTTAAACGTCAAAAATGTTTTAGTTGTGTACTATCAGAAGAAGAAAAAATAAAAACTCAAGGCGAAGATGCATGGAAAGAATATGAAAATAAAATTATGTTAGCTAATGCAGAATCTTGGTTTAAAGATGCAGATAAAGAAGTAGATGTTTTAAAAAAGCAAATAGTCAGAACATGGCAAAATGCGGACGGAGAATATGGCGAAGCAGATATGAGTTCTTTTTTAGAAAAAATGGAAGAAGATTACAAAAAATTAAAAACAAATATTAGAACAGGTTTTAAATAAAGGAAATATTATGAGTATCTTAAACAAATTATTATCAGGAGGAGCTAGTAAATTAGTTGATTCAGTAGGTAGTGTATTAGATAATGTAATTACTACTAAAGATGAAAAATTAGAAGCAAAAAGAAAATTAAAAGAATTAATTTTAAGCCACGAAGCTGAAATGCAACGCAATGTTACAGATCGTTGGAAATCTGATATGAATTCAGATAGTTGGTTAAGTAAAAATGTCAGACCACTAGTATTAATATTCTTAGTAGTATGTACAGTATTAATGATATTTATTGACGCCGGCGCTGTGTCATTTCATGTAGAAGAAAAATGGACGGATTTATTACAATTGGTACTTATTACTGTTATTGGTGCATACTTTGGTGGACGATCTCTAGAAAAAAGAAATAAGAAATAATTAGGTTTTCTGATAAAAATTTCTTATATTAGAGTATATAATGGCAGTAAAGAAAACACTCAAAGAAATTATACGCGATGAATTTAAAAAATGTTCGGTTGATCCGGTACATTTTATGCGTAAATATTGTATAATTCAACATCCTACTAAAGGTAAGATGTATTTCAATCTTTACCCATTCCAAGAAGATTCATTAACTAGAATATCACAAAATAGATATACAGTAATATTAAAATCTAGACAGTTAGGTATTTCAACATTAACTGCAGGATATGCTTTATGGAGAATGATATTTAAAGAAGATTTTAATGTTTTAGTAATTGCTACAAAACAAGATGTAGCAAAAAATCTTGTTACAAAAGTAAGAGTAATGCATGATAATTTACCGGTCTGGTTAAAAGGTAAGGCGTTAGAAGATAACAAATTATCCTTAAGATTTAAAAATGGTTCACAAATTAAAGCTATATCATCAAAAGGTGATGCCGGTCGTTCTGAAGCCTTATCATTATTGATATTTGATGAAGCAGCATTTATAGATAGAATTGATGATATATGGACAGCAGCACAACAAACATTAGCAACTGGTGGTGATTCTATTATGTTATCAACACCGAATGGTACAGGAAACTTATTTCATAAAACATGGGTAGATGCAGCAGCAGGAGGACAATTTCATCCAATCAAATTACATTGGTCATTACATCCAGAACGAGATGAATCATGGAGAGAATTACAAACAGAATTGTTAGGTGAAAAAATGGCCGCGCAAGAATGTGATTGTGATTTTATAACTTCAGGTCATACAATTGTAGATGGACCAATATTACAATGGTACGAACAAACATATATTGAAGAGCCAAAAGAAAAACGAGGATTTGATGGAAATTATTGGATATGGGATTATCCAAATTATTCAAAAAATTATACAGTAATAGCTGATGTTGCTCGTGGTGATGGAGGAGATTATTCTGCATTTCATGTTATTGAAACAGAAAGTATGACTCAAGTTGCAGAATATAAAGGAAAAATTGGAACTACTGAATATGGTAATATGTTAGTAGCTATTGCAACAGAATGGAATAATGCCTTACTAGTAATTGAGAATGCAAATATAGGATGGGCAGTAATACAAATTGCAATTGATAAAGGATATGAAAATTTATATTATTCATACAAACAAGATGGATATGTAGATGAAGATGTACATTTGAGAAAGGGATATGATTTGAAAGATAAATCAAAAATGGTTCCTGGCTTTTCAACTACATCTAGAACACGTCCATTGATAATATCCAAAATAGAAACATATTTTAGAGAAAAGTCTCCGATTGTAAAGTCAAAACGATTGATAGATGAATTATATGTCTTTATATGGAATGGACAAAGGGCAGAAGCACAAAGAGGATATAATGATGATTTGGTAATGGCATTTGGAATTGGATTATGGATTCGAGATACGGCATTACGATTGCATCAACAAGGAATAGATTTATCGAGAAAAGCATTAGGACATTTTGGAAAATCACAAGGAGTATATTCAGCTGGAAACGAACTTCCTAAAGAATGGCAATGGAATAGTGGTGATAAGGATAATGAAGATTTAACTTGGTTAATTAAGTAAAACACATATTTATAATAAATTGGAAAATTATGGCAGATACATCTTTAAGAGCAAGATTAAGTAGACTATTTGCAACTAATGTAGTTGTTAGAAGAATTGCAAAAAATAGACTAAAAGTAGTTGATACAAATAGATTACAATCCGGAGGAAATATAACTAACAAAAGATATGTAGATAGATTTTCAGGAGTCCATCGTGGCATGCCAGGATATGGTACATATAATCAAAATGTAAATTTTCATACATCAAAAATAGAATTATTTACAGATTATGAAGCTATGGACATGGACCCAATATTATCATCGGCTTTAGATATTTATTCTGATGAATCAACAGTTAAAGACACAGACGGAGATACTCTTACAATTAAATCATCTAATGATGAAATAAGAAAAATATTAAGAAATTTATTTTATGACATATTAAATATAGATTACAATTTATGGCCATGGATTAGAAATGCATGTAAATATGGAGACTTTTATTTACATTTAGATATAGAAGAAGAAATTGGCATTGTTAATGTAACTCCAATATCTCCTTATGAGTTACGTAGAGAAGAAGGATTTGATCCAGACAATCCTTATGCACATAAATTTACACTAGAAATGACTCATGGAGGAAGTACTAATCCATATGTAGGTAATCAACAAGGAACTATGCAAGAATTTCAACCTTTTGAAATTGCACATTTTAGATTGTTATCTGATACAAATTTTTTACCTTATGGTAAGTCGATGATTGAGTCTGCAAGAAAAATATTTAAACAATTAACTTTGATGGAAGATGCGATGTTAATTCATAGAATTATGAGAGCACCGGAAAGGAGAATTTTTAAAGTGGATGTAGGTAATATACCACCAGCTGAAGTTGATAATCATATGCAAACAATTATTAACAAAATGAAAAAGGTGCCTTATATAGATGAAAAGACAGGAGATTATAATCTTAAATTTAATATGCAAAATATGATTGAAGATTATTTCTTACCAGTTAGAGGAGGTGAATCTGGGACATCTATAGAAGCATTACCAGGAATGTCATCAGATGGTCAGATTGAAGATATAGATTATTTAAAAAATAAAATGTTTGCGGCATTAAAAATACCAAAGGCCTTTTTAGGATATGATGAAGGTGTTGAGGGTAAAGCGACATTAGCAGCAGAGGATGTAAGATTTGCAAGAACAATTGAAAGAATCCAAAAAATATTTGTTTCAGAACTAACTAAAATTGCAATTGTACATTTATACACACAAGGATTTAAAGATGAGGCATTAATTGATTTTGAATTAAATTTGACATCGCCATCTATTGTGTATGAAAAACAAAAGGTAGAAATACTAAATGAAAAAATGGGTTTGGCAAATACAATGAAAGAATCAAATATGTTCTCACAACGATATATCTATGAAAATATATTTGGATTAAGTCAAGATGAATGGAATTCAGAACAAGAACAAATAATTCAAGACTTGAAACAACAATTTAGACATGAACAAATTAAGTCAGAAGGCAATGACCCTAAAAAGACAAACCAATCATTTGGAACACCACATGATATAGCATCAATGCATGTAGCAAATAAAGGAGAATTATTACCTGGTCAAGAACAAGAACATATAGCAGGGCCTGGAAGACCACAAGGTCCAATAACAGGTAAGTCACATAAATCGCCATTCGGTCGTGATCCATTAGGAGCTAAAGAATTAGGAAACACATTTAGTACTGATAAGTCACCATTGCAACATAAATACAGAGGTGGCTCAGCACTAAGTACTGAGAGTAAAGAAATAACACAACTAATTAATTCACTAAAAACAATCGGTAAATCATCAAAAATTATTCAAGAAACAATGTCTGAAAAATCAAAAAATAATGATAAAGGAACAATGTTGGATGAAACACAATTAATTCAGTAATAATTAAGTATTGATTTCTAAAAGATTAGCATATTTATTAAAAAAATATGATTATACGGGGCACAGATTCATGAAACGCATAAAACATTCAAAAGTAAAAAATACAGGGTTAATCTTTGAATTGTTGGTAAGGCAAGTAGCATCGGATACTATGAATAATCACGATTCTCGTGCTTTACGAATTATTAAAAAACACTTCAATTCAAAATCAGAATTAGCTAAAGAGTTAAAATTATATCGTACTGTATCAACAGAAAAATTTAAAACAGAAAATAAAGCTGAACAATTTGTAGATGCAGTAGTTAGAGCACGTAAAGATATAAACGAAACACAATTAAGACGAGACAAATATAATTTAATTAAAGATTTAAAATCTAATTATAATGTAAGTGATTTTTTTAAATCTAGAGTTTCAAATTATAAATTACATGCATCAACATATAAATTATTTGAATATGCTGAAGCTGATGATCCAAAAGAATATATTGATAGCAAATTTACATTAACAGAATATGTTGCAACTAGTCCAAAGAAGAAAGAAAAGACACCAACATTAAATTCAGAACATAAAGATGTAAGGATATTAGCTAGCAAAATGGTTGTAGATAAATTTAATGAAAAATATTCTAACTTAAATACAGAACAAAAACGTATGTTACGTGAATATATTAATAATGTAAGTAATTCTGTAAATTTAAAAAAGTATGTAATTACTGAAACAAAGAATCTTCAAACATCAATCAAATCACTTAAATCAACTGTGCCAAGTAAAGTGATTCGTATAAAATTAAATGAAGTTGCTAATTTATTAAATCAACTTGGTAAAAAACATGTTGTTCAAGATAAAGATGTATTAACAATGCTTCGTTATTATGAATTAGTAAATGAACTTAAAAATGTAGGAGGTAAGTAATGCCATTATTTTATTCATCATCGGTCGAAGGTTTAGCCAAGACACAATTCACCAGATTAGGACACCCAGGAAGATATACTTCAGTTGTTGCACATACAGGAGGAGAATTATTCTTAACCGGGTCATTATATGGCCATGGTGCAATGATGATTGGGTCAGGTACATTTCCAGCTGCATTAGATAAAGCAGAAGATAATGCACATATTGAATTATCAGACGGTGGACAGATCAAATTAGGTGATTTAATGAATACTCAAGTAGGAGATTCATCAATTATGGATTTATCGGTAATGTATATTACATCTTCAGCAGTAGGAGATAGGGCAAATATATATTTCTTTAAAAGACAAATGTAGGAGATAAAAATGGATTATTTAAAATCATTTAAAAAATATTTAAAAGAAGCAAAACTTGACCCAGTAGGGAAAGAGGATGATGATATAGACAACGATGGCGATGTTGACAAGACTGATTCATATCTTAAATCTAGAAGAAAGGCTGTTACTAAAGCAATTAAGAATGAAGATGAGGAATTAGAAGAGGCTAATGTAACTGGTAATTTAGATGGCGGAGAAGGTCCACCAAAAACTCCTTATGCATTCCATGATGATGACAAGAAAGGTAAAAAGAAACAAAAAGATAATGCAGAAACAGCGACTGAGTTTGAATTAGTAAACGATTCTATATATAAAAAAATGATGAAATCACTTCATGAAGTATCATATAAAGAATACAAACAAGACCCAACATCAACACCATCACAAAAAGTTAATCGAGGAATTAATGAAGTTAACAAAATGTTGGCAGAAATAGAAAAAATTGTAAATAACAATTTGCGATTAAAAACAGAAACAGGAGTTCAATCTGGCCACTTCTGGAAATCAACAGGCAACAGATTTGCAAAAATTAACGAAAGAATGTTAAGAGTTGCACATAGATTAAAAGAATTATCACAATAATAATAAAGTAGGTCATCCGCCAAGAAGGCGCTACTAAAAACAAGAGAGGAGAAACCAAATGAATTATTTCAAATCATGGCAAGATTTTATGAGAGATCCAATAAATAAAGATCTTAAAGAATCCAAAGGTATACATGCATGTAAGCAAAAGTATATTCAAGAACAAAACAAACAAATGTGGCACGACCCGATTATTATTCAAGAGAATGGTAATGCTGGTATTAGTATTCCGGCAGCAGCAGCAGCCGATGGTGGTTCGACATCATTTATAACAGGTAATACTGCAGAAGTAACTACATTTACTTTTACTGGAGCAGCAGCCGGCGAGAATTTATGGACAGCATCTTCTGCAGTAAATGCATCAGCAAATCATGATACCAATTGGTATTTCGATGTTGAAGCATATACTGGTGCAACAGATTTTTCCGCTAACCATGTTAACACAATGAAAGTATTTAGATTTTTTATTGTATCAGGTTCTGGTCCATTAAATGATAGAAATTGGGACGGAACTATACCAGCTAGTATAGACGGAGTAGTTTCTGCATCTTGTACACATATTGCAACAGATGTTGTGCTAGCAGCAGATGATGTTAATATTACAGGTTCAATTCTAGGACAATTTGTTAGAGCAGTTAAAGATCAAGCAGCAACTGATATTGTTTGTGGATTTACAAATACAATAGCACCTAGTGATTTATTTACTGCAATATCAGGTAGTGGTGCAAACGGATTTTTACAAATAACAAATAAGTATAGAGGTTCTATAACACCTGCAGTGATATCAGATACATTTGTAGCTGCAACAGCATCAATTGCAACATCAACAGTTGGTGATAGTACTTATTTTGATGATCAAGGAGGACTAGTATTTGATGCAGATGTATTGCCATTTAGTAATATGCCAATGAAAGATGATGGAGAAAATACAACATCACAACCAAGTTAATAGGTGAATAGATATGAGTAAACAATTATTAGTAGATTATACAGTATTTGAGGTTTCGTCTCAAGCAATTAATGAATCATTGACACAAAACAATGGTAAATTAGTTGTACAAGGCGTACTTCAAAGAGCTGAGGCAAAAAATCATAATGGTAGAGTATATCCAAAAGAGACTCTTGTAAGAGAGGCAAAAAAATATGCAGGAACGTTTGTTAAAGAAAGACGTGCATTAGGAGAACTAGACCACCCGGATTCATCAGTAGTAAATTTAAATAATGTATCTCATAATGTATTAGGAATGGATTGGAAAGGTGATGACCTAGTAGGTACTGTAGAAGTATTAGGAACACCGGCTGGTAATATATTAAAAGAACTTTTCAAATCAGGAATAAAGTTAGGTATCTCATCTCGAGGTATGGGTTCCGTGAAAGAAGTATTTGGAGAAGGAGATCAAACATTAGAAGTACAACCAGATTTTGAATTGATTGCTTTTGATTTTGTTTCTAATCCATCAACTCATGGAGCATTTTTATCACCAGTAAATGAATCAAAAGGTTCAACTAAAGTAGATAAATATAGCAATATAAACAAAATAATAACTGATATAATAACGGAGTTTTAATATGGCATTAGAAAATTTACAATCGGTATATGGTCCAACAAATAAGAGGGGGCAAAAAGGTACAGGAGTAGGAGTAGATACGCTAGCTAATGAAGGAACATTAGGTTTAGCAGCTGGCGGAAGTAAATATGGCACTAGTGAAAAGGCAGGCGTATCACCGACCGGTCCAGATCCATTAGGTAACATACCTGCAGAAAGATCATTCGAATAGGAGATATAAAATGAAAAAACCATTATTAGAAATGTTTAAAAAAATTGGCGGACGACGATTAAATGAAGATGAAAGACAATTTCAACCTTTTGATTTTAAATATTATCAAGGGCAAATTGATTCTATGACTGAAACATTAGAAACAATGGAAGAAGAACTAATAAGAGATCTAGAAGGTCGTGCAGAGGATGAAATGAATCCTAGTTATGCTGCAGAACAAGCATTGGCTCAGGCAAGACGATATTTCAATGGTGCAGAAAAACAAATAGAAGGTTTGAAAAAATTATTAGATAGATTAGATCGAACAGGAGAACTTGAAAATTATTAAGGGACATTATGAAAAAATATGAAAATCAATTAATGAAACATATTCTCAATGAGAAATATTTAGGCGAAGAAGAAGATGTAAAAATGACTAAAGAAGATAGAAATTCTTTTTTAGAAGCTGTATCCAATTTTCATAAGTTAGGAGAGATGGTATATTCCAATGCTAAACTACAAGAGGTCACTACAACGTTGAAAAGTGTTATGGAACGAGCCGAAAAGATGACAATGCAAGAATCAGAACATTGGTTTGATAATATGACAGTTTCTCGTCATATGAAACAAATGAATGAAGCTATGAAAGTATTTGAAAAGACTGCAGGAGAAATGAGTGGATTGCAACAACGATTAGAATCTGCATATGAAGATATGGGAACGGTATTAAATCGTTATTATAAAATAAATGAAACTTTAAAAGATGAGGCATATACACAATCCGGCCATGAAGAACGAGGACCTGCATTAGATGATACATATCCTAAACCAGCAGGAACATCTTTAAAGAAAAGACCATAATACATTAGGAATATTGAAAAAATATCTTTATATTAAAGTATTATTAAAATAAGTTATATGAATAAAAATCAAAAACATCACCAAAGTATTACTCCTGGCGTAGGAGTACAAGTTATAAAAACAAAAAGATTTCCAAAAGGAGATATTGAATTTGCTCTTCGAAAATTAAAAAAAGAGATTAAATCTTCTGGTAAATTACAACAATTAAAAGATGGTCGATACTTTGTTCCAAAAAGTGAAACTAAAAGAAAGCAAGTTGAAAGAGCTAGATATTTTCAACAACAAGAATCAAAAGGCCTTATAAATTCATAAAAGATAACTTTTATAAAATTTATTAGGTATTTATCAAGTCTAGTCAATATATATAAATGACTACGATACCGTGTTCTAATATACGGTCACTCATAAATCTATTAACGAGTAATTAATTACTCATCCTATTGAGGTTTACAATAACCTTATTTCCAAATTAAATAAGAGGAGAAAAACTATGGCAAAAAATGATTTGCTTAAAGAGGCCATTGCTGACGCGAAAGCGGTACGAGAAACAGCATTAGCCAACGCAAAAATTGCATTAGAAGAAGCTTTCACTCCTAGACTTCAAAGTATGTTGTCTGCTAAATTAGCCGAAGAAGAAGAAATGGATGAAACTGCAGAAGATCCGACTGAAACCAATGGTGACGGTATGGATGCAGCTGCAGGTGCACCAGTCGACGAAGCAGAATACGATATGGAAGAAGATCACGGAATGGAAGACGAATTACCAGCTGAGGAACCAGCAATGGAAGAACCAGCAATGGAAGGCGAAGGGGACGAGATGGAAGAAGATCTTGAACTTGAAGCTATCATCAAAGAATTAGAAGACGAAGTTAATGAAGCAGAAGAAGATTTAGAAGAAGTTTCTGATTCATCTGACATCGGAAAGGCTGACAATAAAATGGATGTCGCTGATGGTTCTGATCAAGATGATCCAGGTAAGGGTAAATTATCTGAAACAGAAGAAGACAAAGTTGAGGAAGGCGAAGAAGAAGTTTCTATCGACGAAATCATTAGTGCTTTGAAAGAAGATGATGATAAAGATGATGTTAAAGAAACTGAAGACAAAGATGATAATATGGACGAAGGTGAAGACAAGGAAAAAGACCTTGAAGAAGCTTATAATGTTATCAAATTTTTGAAATCTAAAATTAACGAAGTCAACCTTCTTAATGCAAAATTATTATTCTCAAACAAGTTGTTTAGAAATCATTCATTAAATGAAAATCAGAAAATGAAAGTAATTGAAAACTTTGACAGAGCTCAATCATTGAGGGAAGTTAAATTAGTATTTGCTACATTATCTGAATCATTTAACTTTGGTGGAAAAACAAAAAGAACAATCAAAGAAAGCTATGCTTCTAAATCTACTAGATCAACAAGACCAAAGAAAGTAATTTCTGAAGGATCTGATTTATCAGCTAGATGGAAAAAATTAGCTAATCTTTAAAATTAAATAAAAGAGGAGAAAATCTCATGAATATTAATTCATTATTACCTCATGATGCTCAGAACAACCAAAATGCTGTATCACTTCAATTAGAAAAGAAGTGGGAAAGGACAGGCCTTTTGGAAGGAATGAACAACGAGGTTGAAAGAAAAAGCATGGCAGTTCTTTTAGAGAACCAAGCCAAGCAATTAGTAACAGAGGCTAATAGCTCTGGTACTGAAACAAATTCTGAAGAATGGGCGGGTGTTGCCCTTCCATTAGTTAGAAGAATTTTTGCTGAAATTGCTGCAAAAGATTTTGTAAGCGTTCAGCCAATGAACTTACCATCAGGTCTAGTATTTTACTTAGACTTTAAATATGGTACAGCGCAAGGAGCAGTAGGATTTGGTAATGCAGATGCAGGAACTGCATTTGGTAACGATTTCTTAACTGGCCAAGGTAGAACTTCACAACTAGATTCTGTATTTGGTGTTACTGACAAAGTTAGAGGTAACGGAACTGATACAGCAGTTGAAGGACTTTATGGAGCTGGCAGATTTGGTTATTCAATCAATGATGTTAATTCAGCAGCAGTTGCTAACGTAGATGCATTAAATTCTACCGCAGAATGTACAGTTGGTGCGGGTTATTCATCTGGTTCATATAACCAGGTTACTAATCTATGGACATCATTAAGAGGTGATGCTGTTGCAATGACGCAAGCACAATTTGATCTTGCTACAAACTTTGATGCAGAATTTTCTGCTTCAGGAGTAGACAATGATGATACATTTTTACAAATTGCTGTTGCTACTGCATCATTAGCAGGCGCAGATGTAGAAGGTGTTAGAGCATTTAATGTATCTGGTTCTTGTATTAAAGCTGTCTTCCCGAAATTTACAACAACTACGACGAATGATTCTCACGTAATCTTCTTAACTAGTGTTGCAACTATCGGCGATATTGATAGTCCACTAGAAGTTGCTTATCAGAAAGCACCTACTAGTATTACAAGAGGCGACTTTGAAGATACTGAATCATTAGGTTCTGATACAGCTGCATTGGACATTCCAGAAATCAATCTTGAACTAAGATCTGAAGCAATTGTTGCTAAGACAAGAAAGTTAAAAGCTGTTTGGTCACCTGAATTTGCTCAAGACTTGAATGCTTATCATTCAATTGATGCAGAGGCTGAATTAACTTCTATGTTATCTGAATATGTTTCGCAAGAAATTGATTTAGAAATTTTAGATATGTTAATCCAAAATGCGCAAACTGTTGAAAGATGGTCTGCTAAGATTGGATTCCAATTTGATAGTTCAACTAATTCATTTACGCAAACTAATGCAACTGCTCAAGCATATAACCAAGGAACATGGTTCCAAACTTTAGGTACTAAAATACAAAAAGTTTCGAACAAGATTCACCAATTAACTTTAAGAGGTGGAGCGAACTTCCTAGTATGTTCTCCAAGTGTTGCAACTATTCTAGAATCAATTCCAGGATATGCTGCTGATACAGATGGCGACAAAATGCAATTTGCAATGGGTGTACAAAAAGTAGGTGCTATTAATAATAGATTCCAGGTTTATAAGAATCCTTATATGACTGAAAGTACTATATTAATGGGATATAGAGGTGCTCAGTTCCTTGAAACAGGTGCTGTTTATGCTCCATATATACCGCTTATTATGACTCCATTAGTATATGATCCTAATAACTTTACTCCAAGAAAAGGTGTAATGACTAGATATGCTAAGAAAATGGTTCGTCCAGAATTCTATGGTAAGATCTTTGTTGGGCATTTAAATACTGTTTAATAATTTATTGATAAGTAATTAACAATTAATAATTAAATGAATAAATGAAGGGAGACTTAGGTCTCCCTTTTTTTATGGCTTTATATTTATATTAAATAAAGGAGTCACGAGTATGGCAATAAAAGATAATATGGTAAAGAGTCCGCCGAAAGGGGCTGTTAGGTTTTCATTAAGTTTATCAGAAGAACAAAAAAAAGCAAAAGCACAAATATTAAAACATCCATATAATTTTATAGTGGGTAAAGCAGGTAGTGGTAAAACATTATTGGCAGTACAAGTTGCATTAGATCAATTTTTCAAAAAACAATACAATAAAATTATTATAACAAGACCAACTATTTCTACAGAAGATAATGGATTTCTACCAGGTTCAGAAAGCGAAAAGATGGAACCATGGTTAGTTCCTATTAGAAGTAATATGAGAAAGATTTATAATAAACCACCAATATTGGAAAAAATGGAAAAAACAGAACAAATTGAATTGGTATCATTAGCACATTTCAGAGGTAGAACATTTGATAATGCAATTGTTATAGTAGATGAATTTCAAAATTTAACAAGATCACAATTAGCAATGGCCATTGGAAGATTAGGTAAGGATTCAAAAATGTTGTTTTGTGGTGATTCATATCAAATAGATTTAAAGGATAAAAATTATTCAGCATATCATGATATGTCAAAATTAACAAATTCAAAGTATGTATACAAAACAGTCCTAGAAGATAGTCATAGACATGATGCAATAGATGATTTGTTAGAATTATTAAATGGTTATCATTAATTAGTATATTTATATTAAATGGGAAATACTAAAATAAAATGGGAAAAGGCTGACTTTAGATGGGAAAAGGCACCTGGAAATCCAGACCCAGAATTAGATGGCAGTGTAGTTCCATATACTTGGGATGATGTAACATTATTAGAAGATTTATTATCACAAGGAGCTAGTGGTGAAGAAATTGAATATCATGTTCATCAACTTGAACCTGAAAAGAAAAACCGATTTATAAGATTGATATGTAAAGTAAAAGGATTAGAAACATATTCTGGCCAAAAAACTATTAGAGATAATATTAAAATAACGGCTAAAGATATTGAATTAGTGTATAAAAAAGTATTAGATGTTAATTTAAAAGTAGAAAATATACAAATATGAGTTGGTTAAAGAATAAAATATTGGAAGGTGATAAAGGTTTAGGAGATACTGTTGAACGATTTACAAAAGCTACTGGTATTAAAAATCTAGTAGAAAAAATATCAGAATTCACTGGAAAAGATTGTGGATGTAAAAAACGTAAAAATTTATTAAATAAAATGTTTTCTTATAATTCATTAGACAATCATAATAAAAATACATTAGATGTTTTAATTCAATCTGAAAGAGATAAAGATCATAAATGGAAAGCAATTACAAATATAAAAAATACTCAATTTATTCGTCTTACTAATGAAAATCTAGATAAAGAAATAAGTGCATTGCAAGATAACATAAAAGCTAACATACAAGATTGGAGTAAAAATTATGTATAAATTATTTACAGATAAAACAGAATTATTTGAATGTGATATTAAAATAGAAGGAACTAGTCTTTCAAAATCATCTGCACGACTAGTTGTTGAAACTGACGACTATAGTTTAATGTTTAATGGTAAATTAACATCAGATGGGAAGTGTCAAATACCTATTAGAAAATTAAAAGGTTTAATTGATGAATCATCAAAAGGAAATATACGTTTAGAGGTAATTGCAGAAGATACATATTTTACACCATGGAAATCTAAATTTGAAATAAATGCTAGTAAGAAAGTAACAGTTGAAGTTCGATCTCAATCTGATAAAAAAGTTATAAAAGAAAATAAAATTCAAGTTTCAAATGTAAAACAACAGATAACTAAAAAAGAAGTTAATCATATTGCTAACATATTAAAATTATTAGTACATGAAAATATTAATATGAAAAATTTACATTTGAAAAAGAATAGATTAAATAAAATAGTTGCAACATATACAAAACATAAGCCAATCAATGAAAATAAGAAATCAGTTATAAAAGGCGTTCTTAAAGGTTTATACAAAAAATAGGGTTATAAATGGCAGGTTCAAACGACTTTACAGGCCAAAATATACAAGACACTTATCAAAGAGTTTTGCAAATATCATCTAGCGATCAGATAACAGATGGCACAGGATCTCTTATTCCTTTTTTAAATATATCTGCTTCATATGCTCTTACTGCATCAATTGAGATAACAAAAGAAATTTCATCTTCCAATGCAGATTCTGCAAGTCTTGTGATGTTATCTGCACAGCCTAATATAACATCATTAGGAACATTAAATGAATTAAATGTAAACGGAAATATAACAGCCTCAGGAGATATAAGTTCAAGTGGTAATATAAATGCAGCTCAATTTCAAAGTCATGATAAAATAATAGGACTTTACCATGGAAGTTCAGATACTGTAAGATTAGCATCCATAACAGCAAAAACAAGAATTGATGGAACAGATATAAAATTAGATGGACCAGTAACAGCATCAGGCAATATAAGTGCAAGTGGAGGTGTATATGCAAATGGTATATTTAATGATGGAAGAATATATCCAAATGCTCCATTATCAACAGATCACTTTTTAAGATCAACATCTGCAACTAATCCAATTATTCAAGCAGTAGGAGGATTTAATGCAGATGGAAATGTAACAGCATCAGGTAATATAAGTTCAAGTGGTGATTTAATAGCAACAGGATTAACTATAGATGGTTTTGAAGTATTTGATGACTCATATATAATGGCTCTAGGCGGAGTTGCTTTCTTAAGAAATAGTAATAACATGATGTTTGTTAATCATACCGGTGGATATACAAACATAAATTTATCAGCTGCGCCTATAACAGCTTCAGGTGATATAAGTTCAAGTGGTAATGGATATTTTGGCAATGAATTTTATATAGATAATGTACGAACTATATATAGAACTGCTACAGATAATAATATAGGTTCTTCAGATAGAATATTTGTTGCAACAGGAACAAACATAGAATTAAATTCTCCTGTAACAGCATCAGGTGATATAAGCGCAAGTGGATATGTGTATGGTGATAGGGGTATATTTGCAAGTAGACTTCAAACACCGGCATGGAGGTTTACTGAAATAGATATACAATCAGATAATGGACCAGTTAATTTTAATGGAGTTGGTGGGACTACAGTAGCAATAAATACAGTAGGTGGACATATAACAGCCTCAGGTAATATAAGTTCAAGTGGTAATTTAATAGGAGATAATATACAATTAAATGGAACGGTTGGACTTATTTCTAATGCAAATCAATTACAAATATCAGCTGATACTGGAGGAGAATTAGCTGAAATATATTTTAAAACAGCACAAGCAGCAATAGGTTCTGCAAATTTTACAGGAAATAGTTTAAATGTAGGAACAGCTGGTTTAAATGTAGAAAATCATATAACAGCATCAGGTAATATAAGTTCAAGTGCACAAGGTATATTCGATACAATTAATGTTAAGTCATCCATAACAGGTAGTTATCCAAAATTAACTGATTCTGCAGGAGATACAATATTTAAAATTTCAGGAGTTGTTCAAAGTAGTACTGGTAAACTTGAAATGGGTGATGTAGATAATGCCGGTACCGGAGAAGTTTTAATATTAGATAATAATTCAGAAGCACCAGTATTTTATAATGCATCTGCTGGAGCTGTACAATGGGGTATAAATACATCGCCAGCTGATTTGGTAGGATCAAAAGCAGACTTTTTAATTACCAGTGAACAAAATTATGCAATAAGTGCAAGTGGTAATATTTCAATAGAAGGAAATATAACAGCCTCGGGAGATATAAGTTCAAGTACAACAGTATATGCAGAACATTTATATTCAGCTGACGATGCGGAAATAGTAGACAGTTTAATAGTAGGAGGAGCAATAACAGCCTCGGGCATGATAACTGCATCTGCAGGTATATCTGCTTCTAACATTGCATTTGTAACAATACATGGAATTGGAATTAATTCATCTACAATTATTACAACTAATGGTGCCACATTAGGAAATAGTTCAACATTTGATGCTCATACACTTACAGGAAGAACGACATTTACAGGCAATGTAACAGCTTCGAATAATATAAATGCAGCCGGAGATATAAGTGCAAGTGGGGCAATAATAACATCAACGCTTAACGGAGGACCAACTGGAGATCAATCTGGTAGTCTAACTTTATCAGGTAGTTTGTTATTAAGAGCAAATATAGCTGAACCAGCTGTTAGTGCAAGTGTATTGTTTGCAAAATCAACTCCAACAGATAATGCCGATGATACAGATTTAAGATTTGGCAATTCGGGTTTAACTCCAGCATTTGCTTGGGTAACTTTAGATGATGATGGTACCGATACTAGTAGTGAAACTCTATTTGGTGTTGGAAGTGCTGTTACATCTACAGTTCATAACATGGACGTAGTACATGATACTTCAACAAACGGAACTAGAATACATTCCATGATAGATGGTGTATATAAAGTCACCGGAAATTACATATTTGAAGGTACTAATGCATTAACAACATTAGATATTAAAGTAGATGGCACAACAGTACATACACAAATTCCTAGGGTACATAGTTCTGTAGATCCAACAGAAAGAACACATATCTATGTAGGAATAGTTAATTCCGGAAGTTATGTAACAGCAACAGCAGATGGAAATAGTTTAACCTATGATGTAGGTTCAGTATTAATGGTAGAGAGATTAGCGTAATATGCCAACAATAGATTTATTATGTGACGGTATAGTATCAGAGACGTTTGCAGTCTCTATTAATAGGGCTCATAACGATGATACGAATCTTGCTGAAGCTTTATTAAATCAGGTAGCTATATCAACTTTAGATAATCTACCAACTAACGCCGATACAGTAACATCGGCACAAGTATTCTATAGAGGAGGTGTTGATGCAAAGTCAATTGTTTCTGTAGATGTAAAATTACTAGATTCAAGTGGCACGATGTTAGTAGAAGAGGCAAATAATCTTAGTGATACAGATCTTACTACTTTAAGTAATACAGGAGTTGCCACTACAACCTCCGCGGGCGACTTTACGCCGGCTATGGTTAATGATATGCGTCTTCAAATAAAACATGCCGGTAATGTTTCCGGAACCCCAGTCCTTCAACTAGAGTTTATTTTTGTAAGAGTTGTTTATGTAGAAGTAGTGCTACCATTGTATGATCAGGATGTTAATAACATACTTTTACAATCTGGTAATATACATATTTCCTCCGGTAATATATCTCTTTAATCTACTTTTCAAACATATTTATATAAAAAGATCTTATTATGGCAAAGAACATTGCAATATGGCCAGGTTCATCATCATTTTTCTCCGGAGATACACCTTTTGGATTATATGATAGTGATTCTGCATTTGAGTCAGATACAGATAAAGTAGCCGATTGGTGTGCTAAAAGATTAGGATATCCTTTAACTGATATAGAATTACAAGATATAAATTTTTATACTTGTTTCGAAGAAGCCGTTACTGAATATGGTTCACAATTAAATACATATAATATTCGAGATAATATGTTGAATTTGTATGGATCAGCAACTGGATCAAATTTAACTCAACAAAAAGTGTCTCCAAATTTTGGTGGTATAGTCGAATTGGCAGAAGATTATGGAGTTGAAGCTGGTAGTGGAGGAAATGTAACATGGTATACTGGTTCTATTACTGTAACTCAAAATCAACAAATTTACGACCTAACAGATTCATCAATTGTAACATTAGAAAATGGGACACCTGGAACAGGGGCAATTGAAATAAAAAATATTTTTCATGAAGCGCCGCCAGCTATAGTAAAATATTTTGACCCTTTTGTTGGAACTGGTTTAGGATCACAACAAATGTTAGATAGCTTTGGATTTGGAGGAATGTCTCCTGGAGTATCATTTATGATGATGCCAATATATGCTGACATGTTACGATTGCAAGCAATTGAATTCAATGATCAAATAAGAAAATCAGCTTATTCATTTCAATTAATAAATGATAGAATCAAATTCTTTCCTATACCAGATGGTTCAAATTATAAAAAAGTTTATTTTCAATATATTTTAAAATCAGAAAGAGCCGAACCTTTAAAAGGAGATCATGGTACAGTGTCTGATTTTTCAAATGTTCCTTATCAAGATATTGTTTATACTCGTATTAATGCAGTAGGTAAACAATGGATTAGAAGATACACATTAGCATTGGCAAAAGAAATGTTAGGTTATGTAAGAGGTAAATATTCTTCATTACCTATACCAAATGCAGAAATAACATTAAATGGCTCTGACCTATTATCGGCCGCAGGAACAGAAAAGGATGGCCTTATAACAGAACTTAAAGAGATACTTGATACAATGTCAAGGCAAGCACAATTGGAAAGAAAGGCAGCAGAAGCAACTGCAATGCAAGACCAATTTACTAAAATACCACTTAAAATTTATATAGGTTAATTATGGCTTTATTCGGATCAGCAAGAGATGCAAGTTTAGTAAGATCTATCAATAGAGAATTGATTAACGACTTTATTGATACTGAGATAGCATTCTACAAACTTTCATTAGATGATACCCAAGCTAATATGTATGATGAAGCAGATAATAAAATATATTATGCTCCAATGAGATTTAATGCATTAGTTCAAAAAGATGAAAAGTCTGTAGTAGGAGATGATTATGGAATAGAATATACAAGACAAGGTGTATTTGCATTTCATAGACCAGATCTCAAAGATAATAATGTAGTAATTGAAGAAGGTGATATTCTTGAATGGGACAATGAATTTTGGGAAATTGATAGTGTAGGTGCATCACAATACTGGAGAGGGATTAATCCAACATCTGACCTAGGAAATACTTTACAGACCGGTGGCAAAAATATAACCGGCGATGATGATACAAGAGAAGAATTTGGACAATCAGTTTCAGTAGTATGTGGAGCACATGTAACAAGAAGAAATAGATTAAATATACAAGAAGTGAGATCAGGAATTAATAGACCTAATAGTATACCTAGAAACTTATAATGGCAAAAAAAGAAATAAATAAAACATATAGTACTTTTTCAAATAATGAAATTGTTAATCGCGCGAATCAAATTCGCCGTGACAATGATACTATTAAAACACCTAAATGTACTATAGAAGATGTCGACTGGGCAATAATGTCATATATAAGAGATGAAATTAATCCAGTAATAATAGAAAATGGACAGACAATTGATATTCCTGTAATGTATGCTAATGGAGAAAAATGGGCACAAGTACAGTCTAAAGGATATATGAGAGATCGTAAAGGCAAAATAATGACTCCATTAATTAGTATTAGAAGAACGGCAATAGCAGAAAGAGATTCGTTAAAAAAATTAGATGTTAATCGGAACCCATCTGGAAATTCTCAAGTATTACAAAATAAATTTACTACTGTCAATCGTTATGATAGATTTTCTTTAACACGCGGTAAACAACGACTTAAAGAATTTTATGTAACATCGATACCTGAATATATTGACGTCACATATGAATTATTATTATGGTGTGAATATACAGAACAAATGAATTCAGTTATAGAACAAATAATGCCTACCGGTGGATTTGCCTGGGGTACAACTTGGAAGTTTCCAACATTCATATCAGATTATTCATTTGAAACAGTAAATGCATCGGGCGAAGATAGAATAGTAAGAGCTACATTACCATTAACAACAAAGGCAACATTGTTAATGTCAGATGAATTAAGAAAATCGACAATTGAAAAACGTTATTCTATAAAGCGTGTACATTTTGCATCAGAGACAGAAAAATTTGATGTTGATGTAACAAATGCTCCTCCGGAAGGATATAATAATACACATAGATTATCAGAAAACCAATTCCAAAAAAATACAGGATTAGAAAATTCAACAAATACTGATCAAGGTGTAAGATCTGAGAATATAAGATCAATTAACGGAATATCAGATTTATCAGATAGACCGCATGCCAAAGAATAGTATTTAATATTTATATAATAATAATAATAAATTTAATAAGAGAAAGTTATGTCAGAAACAAAAAAATTTACAGATCAAGAATTGAGTCAAATTAAATCATTACGTGATTCATATGCATCAAAAATAACAGAATTTGGTCAAATTGAAATAGAAATTTTAGCAACAAAACAAAGAGAAGAATTGTTGCATACGACAAAAGAAAAAGTACAAACAGATTATAAAGAACTTCAAACTAAAGAACGAAGTTTAGTTGAAAATTTAAATAAAAAATACGGGGCAGGTACAGTAGATCTATCCAATGGAGAGTTTATTCCGGTAAAAGGATAGTTTGACTATTTGTTTTCATATTTATAAGAAAATAAAAGAGGAGCATAATAATGGCTGAGAAAATAGTATCACCCGGCGTCTTTACTAACGAAGTCGACCAATCATTTTTACCCGCAGGAGTAGCGGCAATTGGTGCAGCAGTAGTAGGACCAACAACAAAAGGCCCAGCTGGAATACCTACAGTAGTTTCATCTTATGGTGAATTTCAAAATATATTTGGAGGTAAATTTAGTTCCGGATCAGGCGCACAAGAAAATGCATATAAATATTTAACTAGTTATGCAGCACAAGAATATTTAAAATATGC
>Ga0209337_1000648_pt1 | contig 28034 bp, 24 predicted proteins | sample LinPmetageLP53_FD_184044 | JGI IMG/M metagenome (GOLD analysis project Ga0209337, IMG submission 184044) | Marine viral communities from the Pacific Ocean - LP-53 (SPAdes) (version 2) | ecosystem: Environmental > Aquatic > Marine > Oceanic | place: Pacific Ocean | collected 2010-02-08 | reverse complement strand
CCTCCAGAAAATGACTTCGCCTGCGAGCCGGTCATTTTCTGGAGGATAGTGCTGGGCAAACAATAACGGCTGAAGCCTGCTACCAGCTATAAGCTGGTGGGTTTGCTCCTAAGGCGAGACACTAAACTTTTCTACAGGGTGCCGGGCTGTTATCAAAACGCAACGTGACGATCGCGGCGGATCGGTCCGGAATTTGGCATTCTGCTTTTTCTCATCGGTGGCGGCATTGTCTACAGCCTGTTTCGTGGGTTTCCATATCTATAATTTGGTCATCAGATTTGGCCAGGTTGGCAATGATCGGTGGCTAGAACACTGACAGCACAGGCAATTATGGCAACAATATTGTAAGATGTCCCTTGCCAATGCAGGCGCAAGACTCCACGATAGGTATAGATATGCGCACCGACCTTGATCACCTTCCGGCAGCCAAGCAACGCGAAATTGAACGCGTGAAGGCGATCATCTTCGAAGAGTTCGAAGACGCGCTGGCGCTCGCACAGCATGAGTGGAAGAAGAAAGGGAAGATCGAGAAGATCATCCTCTATGGAAGTTACGCAAGGGGCGGCTGGGTCGACGAACCGCACACGGCCAAAGGCTATCGCTCGGACTTCGATATCCTGATCATCGTCAACGACAAGCGGCTGACCGACAAGGTCGATTACTGGCTCAAGCTCGACAACCGCCTGATCCGCGAACTTGCCATCGACAAGACACTGCGGACGCCGGTCAACTTCATCGTCCACACGCTCGGCGAAGTGAATGACGGCCTCGCGCACGGCCGCTACTTCTTCATGGACGTGGCCAAAGATGGGATCGCGCTCTACGAAGCAGACGACCGCCAACTCCACGTTCCTAAGCCCAAAACGCCCGAGCAGGCACTCGCCATGGCAAAAGAGTATTTTGAGGAGTGGTTTCCTGCCAGTGCTGGAATGTTAGAAACGGCGCAATTTAGCCTCAACCAAGGTCGCCTACGAGATACAGCGTTTCTAATGCATCAAGCAGCTGAGCGGCTGTATCATTGCGTACTTTTGGTTTGCACATTTTACACCCCACATGTTCACAATCTCGGCTTTTTACGTACTCAAGCCGAGCGGATAGATATACGCTTAGTTGACGCTTGGCCACGCCAACTTCGGCCAGATCGAACGCGGTTCGAGAAGCTCAAAGAAGCCTACGTTAAGGCGCGCTACTCGAAGCATTACCGCATCAGCGAGGAAGAACTTATGTGGCTGGGTGAGCAGATAGAGGAGCTCGGCCGCGTGGTTCACACAATCTGCTCGGAACGGATCACCGCACTGGAAAATGAAGTTCAGGCAACGGAATAATTCGGACTTCATGCCGCAGGGAGATCTGGTTTATTGGCGACAATGGCATTGATGTAGCAGTTAGGAATGCCGAGTCGGCGCTTGGAGCCTTGGCGGGATGTCCGGATTGTCGTTGATCCTGACAGCCCGGTATTAAATCGGCGATCGCGCTAAGTGGTCATTCATTCCTCCACGGCCCCGATGGCAGCTTCGCGCCCAGTTGTTGCGTTTCCACGAACTATTCTCGATACTCCAAGCTGATATTCAGCGTATCAAACTTGCAGCCGCAGGCGAGATACACTGAAGATATAATCTCAGATCAATTGGCTTTGCCCAAGGTAACTAGTGTTCGACGAAAGTTTTGATTCCCAGACTAATGAGAATGACGCCTCCTGCGCCCTCGGCGTATTTCCCGATGCGCGAGCTTGCCATTCCGCCGATCAAAACGCCCAAACCGGAAAACAACGCGGTGATTATCCCGATAGCGATACAGGTCAGTAAAACCGGAAGCCCAAGAGCAGGCAAGGTGATACCGGCAGCAAATGCGTCTATGCTCGTTGCTATCGCAGCTGTTGCCAACGCCGATCCTGAGAGACTGGGCGCGGCATCACTTTCGTTTCTGCCCAGCGCTTCCCAAAGCATTTTTAACCCTAAACCGCTGAGCAGAATGAGAGCAATCCAGTGATCATAAGCGCTGATCTCCGAAACAAAAGCTATTCCTAGCGCCCATCCCAGAAATGGCATTATGCCCTGCGCTACTCCAAATGCGATTCCTGTCCGAGTAGCATGAAACATGGAATTATGCCCAGCAGCACCTTGGGCAACCGCTACTGCAAAAGCATCCATTGCTAAGCCTAAGGCTAGAGCTACAATGAGAAACAGATTTTCCATGCAACGTATTCGCTGGGCCGGCTAAGCTATATTCACTTCAACGGTGATATGAGAAAGCCGCACCGTTTCGGCCAGTTTCGTGCGATAAGACTCGGGGTTCATCTCACTTTCGGTGCTGACTGCCACGATGGCTGCGTGATGACCCGGACCCAGCTGCCAGACATGCAAATCGGTGATCTTGTCTCCGGCTTCCTCGACGACCGAACGGATTTTTGCTGCAATTGGATCGCCCGCTTGCCTGTAATCCAGCATCGTAGCGCCGGTATCGCGCATCAGACCCCATGACCAGCGCGCGATGACAAGCGAACCAACGATACCCATGAGCGGGTCAAGCCATATCCATCCGTAGATGCTGCCGGCTGCCAGCGCAATTATTGCCAATACCGATGTCAATGCATCGGCAAGCACATGGAGATAAGCAGCGCGCAGATTTTGGTCCCGGCCATGATGTTCAGCATGATGGTCGTGGTCATGGCTATGATCGTGATGATGGCTGTCCCCATGATGATGATCATGATCGTCGCGGAGCAACCACGCGCTGACCAGGTTCACAATTAGGCCAATGACGGCCACGAAAATTGCCTGGGGGAAACTGATCGGGATCGGATTTGCCAGTCTGACGAGACTTTCCCATCCTATCAGTAGCGCAACCAACGCCAGAACGATGGCACTGGCGAACGCTGCAAGATCCCCCACCTTGCCGGTGCCAAACGTGAAGCGGGGGTTTTTGGCATTGCGGCGCGCATAAAGATAGGCAAGCGCAGCTATCAGCATCGCAGCGGCATGCGTGGACATATGCCAGCCATCGGCGACCAGCGCCATCGAACCGTAGATGGTTCCTGCTGCAATCTCGACAACCATCATCACGCTGGTCAGGGCAATAACGAACCAGGTTCGGCGCTCGTTGCGCTCGTGATTTTGGCCTAGAAATACGTGATCATGTTCGTGACCGGATTGCGTTGCACTTTCGGAGGCGATCATTTCAAATATGTCCTGATAACCTGAATCAGATCCGTCGCGCCCTGAGCGCGCGCCTCGTCAGTGTCCGTTTCAGGATTGGAGACATGTTCGCGGACATGATCCTCAATCAATTCCACGGTAAGCCCGTTTACGGCTCCTCGAACCGAGGCGACAAGATTGAGTATCTCACCGCAAGGAGCCTTGTTTTCCAAAGCCCGCTCAATGGCTTCTAGTTGCCCTTTAAGGCGGCTGACGCGCGCGAGAAGCTTTTTATCATCTGATGTATGTGACATAGCATAGGGGGCTACCCTATATTGTGAATTTTGTAAAGAGCTGGCGTTCGCAGTTTTTTGGCCGATCAACTTCGTCCTGGGTGGTAACAAAAATTGCCGAGAGTCGCTGGTGCAAAAAATAGGATGCGAGTTGTCACCATTCCTTACAGATAAAGGCATCCCGAATTGATATTTGCTTATTTTGGTAAAATATTTGCCGCTGAGACAAAACCACCAGACTTTGTAAGCACCACATAAAGCTTCCGCTTGGCGGCAGATTTGATGGCAGGATTGTCGAACGTCACTACCCAGCTCTGGGTCCCGCCAATCATCCGTGCCTCGGTTTGCGTGGCTTTGGCCTTGCTCCAGCTTGATGGCAATTTGGCTTGTGTGACCAGTTTAATAACTGCATTCTTGGCCGTTTCAGCCATTGGCTTGCGCTCGGCGCGTTGGGGCATTTCATCATGCTCGGGGTGAGCCAGGGCGGGACCGGCAACAGTGGCCAGGACGGTAAGTGCAACTAGTAAATTGCGCATTTTATGTTCCTATTCTTTCAGTTCAAATTTCGAGAATTGCCCACTGGCGGAGACGGTGATGGTGACCGGGCCTTCTGTCCGATTGCGCCAATACCAACCATGCGTGCCATCAAATGGCGCGCGAAATTTGCCGGTCGAGGAGGCTTTGGTCCCTTTGTCATAGCTGGTATATTCGTCTGAGGCGGCTCCGAACACCTCCCCATGCTGGTCATAGTTGACCTTGCTGCCGTTGGCGGTCGACCAGGAGAAATCAAATTCCTCGCCGGCCGTCATTGTCGCTTTCACTTCCCGCCCTTCGCCCGGCTGCAGAGTGAGCGTAACCTCGCCCTTCTGAATGGTGGCTGTCATTTCGCCACCAACCGGTTCGGTTTGTGGCGAGATAGCTTCGCCTGCAGGGGTTGCGCTTTCTGTTTGCTGTTCAGCCTGCTTGCCATCGCCCATTGCCGTGAGGCCCAGCGCGCTGCCAACACCGGTCGGGTCAATGCCATATTCGGCAGGAAGGACGGTAGTCACCAGCAGGATTGCAGCGGTAGCGGCTGCAAAAGCAGTTGCCCTGTTCAGTTGCCGAACGGAAGGAAGCTCCGAGCGGGTAGATGTTCCAATATCTGTCATGTTAATCCTTTCAAGCGACATAATAGCCGGTAAGCTGGTATCCAAAGAGCATGAAGCCAGCGATCATCAGGGCGACGTTGGCGGCGAACGCATGGCGGCCAAAGCTAGCGGTGCGGCGCCAGTATCCCATCGCAATCAATATTGCGCCGAGGGCCAGGAATTGCCCGATTTCGACACCGACATTGAAGGATATGAGATTGATCAACAGACCATCGGGCGACAAGGCAAATTCCTGCAATTTCGTCGCAAGACCGAAGCCGTGGAAGAAACCGAATATCAGGACCGCAGCCTTGGTGTTGGGCTGAAAGCCGAACCAGCGCTGATAGGCGCCCAGATTATCCAGCGCCTTGTAAACCACCGACAGCCCGATAATGGCATCAACCGCATAAGAGCTGATGTTCGTGCCGAGCAAGACGCCCGCAAGCAAGGTCGTGCTGTGGCCGATCGCGAACAGGGTCACATAGGCAGCGACATGCTTGATCCGGTAGAGGAAGAAGATAACACCGAACAGGAACAGCAAATGGTCATAGCCAGTGACCATATGCTTGGCGCCCAGATAGAGGAACGCGATGATCTGCGGGCCGCTGGTTTGTTCGATGTAACCCTGATCGCCCTCTGCGACGCCGTGGGCATAAGCCGTGGTTGCGAAGGCCATGCACAATAGCATGGCCAGCAGGGCTCTGACCGAAAATTTAGATCCGGATGTTTTCATAAAATTCCTCATGTTGTTTGTTCTGCAGGCATATTCGTCTCTCTTCTTTCAGCGCGTCCGTGGATCAGCCTATACAATGCAGGCAACACGATCAGCGTCAGGATGGTCGAGGAAATAATTCCTCCGATTACGACAGTGGCAAGCGGGCGTTGCACTTCCGAACCGGCTCCGACGTTCAGAGCCATCGGCACAAAGCCGAGCGACGCCACCAGCGCGGTCATCAGCACAGGGCGCAGCCGAGTGAGGGCTCCTTCCCGAATGGCTTCTTCAAGCGCCATGCCGCGCTCCCGCAGATCGCGAATGAAGGACAGCATCACCACACCGTTAAGCACCGCCACGCCCGACAGAGCGATAAAACCAACACCAGCCGAAATTGACAAAGGGATGTCGCGAAGCGCCAGGGCAGCCACGCCTCCGGTCAGCGCCAAGGGCACTCCGGAAAATACGATGGCCGCGTCTCGGGTCGAACGGAACAGCATGAACAGCAGCCCGAAAATCAGCATCAGCGCAAGAGGCACGACAATCTGCAATCTTGTAGCGGCCGACTGAAGTTGCTCGAATGTCCCGCCATATTGAACATAATAGCTCTCCGGCAATTCAACATCGGTCTCGATCTTGGTTTGCAGCTCGGTGATGAACGATCCCAAGTCGCGGCCGCGAACATTGGCGGTGATGACGGCCCGGCGTTTGCCGTTTTCCCGGCTGATCTGGTTGGGACCAACAGAAAGCTCGATCTCGGCAACTTCCGACAAGGGCACGAATTCGCCGACAGACCCGCGCGTAATCGGGATCGGCAAACGCCCAAGCTGGTCGAGATCCGTGCGGGTAGTTTCGGGCAAGCGAACCACAACATCGAAGCGCCGGTCCCCTTCAAAAACCTGCCCCGCGTTGCGCCCGCCGGTGGCGGTCGCCACTGCATCCTGCACATCGCTGATATTGATGCCATAGCGTGCCAACAGTTCGCGGTGCGGTGTCACCGATAGAACGGGAAGCCCGGTTACCTGTTCCAGCTTTGTGTCTTGCGCGCCAGGAATCGACTCGACTATGCTTTCGATTTCCGCACCTGTTTCGAGCAGTTGATCAAGATCTTCCCCGAACAATTTTACCGCAACATCGGCGCGGACGCCCGCGATCAGTTCGTTGAGCCGCATCTGCACAGGCTGGGTAAATTCGTAATTGTTGCCCGGAATCTCCTGCACTGCTGCGTTCAGTTCCTCAACCAGCTTTTCCCGCGGCTTGCGTGGATCGGGCCAATCCTTTCGGTCCTTGAGCATGATGAAGTTGTCCGCAACCGACGGCGGCACCGGATCGGTCGCCACATCGGCGGTTCCGATCTTGGCAAATACCCGTTCGACTTCGGGAAACTCGCTAATCCGTTTTTCCAGCGAGCGTTGCATCTGGATCGCCTGGCTCAGGCTGGTGCCAGGGATGCGTAGCGCGTGCATGGCAATGTCGCCCTCATCGAGGTTCGGGATAAACTCCGACCCCAGACGCGTTGCGCCCCATCCGCTGACCGCAACCAGCAAAGCCGCCCCGGCGATCAGGATTTTACCCTTGGGCATGGACCAGTCGAGCAATGGCGCATAGCCTTTGCGCATCCAAGACATGACGCGGTTCTCTTTTTCCTCGACTTTGCCGGTAACGAACATCGCGATCGCCGCGGGCACAAAAGTGAGCGAAAGCAGCAGCGCTGCGGTGAGCGCAAGCATCACGGTGATGGCCATGGGGTGGAACGTCTTGCCCTCAATCCCGGTCAAAGCGAAGATCGGCAGATAGACAACAGTGATGATAATAACGCCAAATATGGACGGACGGATCACTTCACTACTCGCACGGGCAACAAGGCCGAAACGCTCTTCACGGTCGAGCAGGCGGCCAGCCTTATGCTGCGCTTCCCCCAGCCGTCTGAGGCAGTTTTCGACGATGATAACCGCGCCATCGACGATCAAGCCGAAATCGAGCGCACCGAGGCTCATCAGGTTTGCGGACACCCGCCCCGCCGCCATGCCGGAGAGCGTCATTAGCATGGAGATTGGTATGACCGCTGCGGTAATCAGCGCAGCGCGGACATTGCCGAGCAGCAGAAACAGGATAACAATGACAAGCAATGCGCCTTCAAGAAGATTTGTCTCTACTGTAGCAATGGTCCGCTCGACCAATTCTGTCCGGTCATAAAGCGGCACCGCTTGCACGCCATCGGGAAGCGAACGATTTACCTCCTCCAGCTTTTCTGCGGCTGCCTGGGCGACAATGCGCGGGTTGCTGCCGGTAAGCATATAGATCGTGCCAAGCACAATCTCCTTGCCATTCTCGGTTGCCGCCCCGTTGCGCAGTTCAGAGCCGATCACCACATCTGCAATATTGCCGACCCGAATAGGTATGCCGCCGCGTTGCGCGACGATGATCTGCGACAGGTCTTCCTGGTCTTCTACGCGGCCCGGTATCCGGATCAGCACCTGCTCGCCGGCGCGCTCTACATAGCCTGCGCCCGCGTTGGCATTATTTGCCTCCAGCGCATCCACCACATCGGTCAGCGAAATGCCCAGCGATGCCAATTGTTCGGCATTGGGGGTTACATGATATTGCTTGGTGTAACCGCCAACCGTATTGACCTCGGCCACCCCGCGCACATTGCGCATCTGTGGGCGCACTACCCAGTCATGCAAGGTCCGCAAATCGGTTGGCGTCCACTCTGAACCGTCTGCTTTTCTTGCACCCTTCTTGGGGGTGACCGAATACATGAAGATCTCGCCGAGCCCGGTCGCGGTGGGGCCCATTTGCGGTTCAATATTCGGCGGCAATTGTGACTTGGCCGCCTGCAACCGCTCGTTCACGAGTTGCCGCGCGAAATAGACATCGGTGCCGTCTTCAAAAACGACGGTCACCTGACTCAGGCCGTAACGCGAAACCGAACGGGTATAGTCCAGCTTCGGAATGCCTGCGAGCGCCGTTTCGATCGGGTAGGTAACGCGCTGTTCTGCCTCAAGCGGAGAAAAGCCCTCGGCCTCGGTGTTTATCTGCACCTGAACATTGGTGATATCGGGCACAGCGTCGATGGGCAGGCGCGTCGCGCTCCATATGCCAATCGCCATCAGTATCACGACGACGGCAAGCACAAGCCAGCGCTGCGCTATCGAGAAGCCTATTATTCTAGCGAGCATGGTTTGATTTTCCATTAGTGATCGTGGGAAGCGCCGGACTTTTCAATGTCCTGCCGAATGAGAAATGATCCTTTGGCTGCATATTTGGTGCCGGGCTTGATACCACCCAGAACCTCGGTCCATTCAGAGGATTTGCGGCCAAGTTCGAGCATGCGCACTTCATACATTTCGCCGAAATTGGCATAGACGACGGTGAAATCCCGAAACGGCTGCAACGCCTCCGTCCGAACCGCCAGCGGCACAGTCACTGCATTGACCATCACACGGCCGTGCAGAGCAATGCCCGGACGCCAGCGTCCGTCGCGGTTCGGCAGACGCGCGCGAACCAGCGCCGTGCCTGCCGCGGAATTGCCTTCCGGCAAATAGCCTCCCAGAATCGATTCAGCGACCGGCTTGCCATCAAGCGTCTCAATGATGACTTTCTGACCGGGGCGGATTGTGCCCAGATCCCGAGGGAAAATGTTGAATACAACGCTTGTGCTACCAGGATCGGTAATCACATAGATTGGCTGGTCATAGGCAACATTTCCGACATTGGCGTTGCGCTCTGCGACCACGCCGCTGACAGGTGAATAGACCGGGTAGATTTGCAGCGATTCACTCGATTCAATCCGCGCCAGCAACTGGCCCTTTTTGACATTATCGCCGACTGCCTTGGTCACCTGCATCACTTTGCCCGGGAATTGCGCTCTTATTTCCGACGTTGCTGCCGGATCCAGCTGGACCACGCCTTCCACTTCCCGAACCTCGCTGATCGTCTGCGGCCCGACGGTTTCAATTTCAATTCCGCCGTCTTCTGCCGCTGATTTGCTTATCCTCGTCTGGCCTTCGGGGCTGGCGTATTTCCAGACATGGCGCTTGCCGCCGGATGAAGCGACGACTTCGACATCAAAGCTATGGGGCTCAATGACAGTTCCCTGACCGACCAGATAATCTTTCTCCGGCTTGAAGGCGAACTTCTCAATCTCGCCGTCCAACCGTTTTAGCGTCACCGTGAGCTTGACCGATTTCGGGTCTACCGGCTTGCGATCGCGCGTCGGATAGACACGAAATTCCGGGGGCACGCCGTCTTCGAACACCGTCATTTCGACGGCGAAATCGCCATCACGTAGCATCTTTCCGCGATGCGGGCCTTTTTCTTCGACCGCCTCGCCTTCGGCATTTTCGGTCGGCGCGTCCGAGCTACATGCGGCCATCGGCACGAGCAGCAATACTGCCACTGCTACCCCAAAATTCCAGTTCTTCTTCATGGCTGTGTATGTCCTTCACTGATCGTGGCGAGTGGCGCAGCAAAACGCCCGGTAAGCCTGTCTATTTCGGTCTGGAGATCGCGATATTCGATCATGGCGGCCAGCCATTCGTCTTGCGCCTCAATGATAGCGTCGGCCGCGTCCTGAATGTCCCGGAAGCTGAAACCGCCGCGATTATAACCGTCGCGCACCTGCGCCAAAGTCTTGGCTACGCGCGGATAAACTTCGGATTTGATAGATTCCGCACGGCTGAGGGCTCGCTCTGCTTCGGCCCCCAGATTTGCCCGTCTGCGCAATCTTTCCAGATGATTGGCTTCAGCCGTCAGTTCAAGCCGCAAGCGTTCGGCGCGCGCGCGTTCGATATTGCCCTGATTGCGGTCAAAACGCCCCAGCGGTATGGTAATCCCGGCAACCAGCGCGACATCATTGGTTCCCTTGATAAAACGCGTGCCACCGCTGACGGTATAGTCTTGGGTTTTGCGGGTCTGCTCCACTGTGACCGCCGCGCTTGCCCGCGCCACCTTGGCTTCTTCAAGTGCCTGATCAGCCTCTGCGAGTTCGGTTGCCTGATCGCCGCCAAGTGCCAGTTCGCCGTCCACCGTAAGATCATCGCCATCGCCGCCCCAAAAGGATGCCAGAACATCGCGCGCATTGCGCAACCGTGCTTGAGATTGTGCCAGCGCGATCCGGGCTCGCGCAACCCTGGCGGCAGCCCGGGTTTCTACAAATAGCGGGTCCTTGTAACCGCGCACCCGCCGCAAGGCTTCGCTCTGCAAACCCTGTTCGATCGATAGCTGCTGCTTGGCGATGGCCTCGATCTGCTGGGCTATTAGAATATCCAGAAATGTTCGCTGCACAGCGGCGGCGAGTTCCAGCCGGGTGACTTCAGCAGAGGCACTGGCCACACCGATCTCCCGTTCAGCCAGCGCAACGCGCGCTGCCCGTTTGCCACCGCGCTCAATTGGTTGATTATAGATTGCCGTAACCTCCGCACGGCGCAGCACACTATAAGGGCCGGTGCCGACGAAATTTTCTGCTTCTACGGTAACCGATGGATTGGGACCAACGTCGGCCTGTGCCTTGCCAGCCCGGGCTGCTGCAATCGCAGCTTGCTCGGCGCGCAACAGCGGCGCTGCCTCAAGCGCTTTGGCGACCGCCTGATTGAGCGAAACGGTCTCCGCAAGGCTTGGTGCACCGGTCACAAGCAACGCACCCGCCAAAAGGGCGGCACGTGAATATCTCAACATTTGTTGTAAACTCCTGATCCATAACAAATACAGCGCGCAGAAAACTGCACGCTGCGGCTAATAGATCAGGCTAATGGTGGCTCAATTGGGGGTTTTTGTGTCACAGACCGCATAAATGCAGGAGCGGACGCAAAGACCAAACCGCGATCATCATATGTGGTGGCTTCAATTTTGCTGTCATCAACCTCGACTGCCGTAGGCGAAAAATGCTGATGCGTATCACCTTTTAGATCGCGGCTATCATCTCGCTCACTGGAATCGCTGCTCATCGCAATGTCCAACTCCGCCGAGGATATATTACTATCGTGGTGATGGTTAAAAGCGAGACTGGCACTGTCGTGATCGTCATGATGATCAACCAATCCCGGACCAGCATGAACACTCCCGAAAACAAGAGCGATAGCTATCAACATCAGGAATAATCGAGCGAACATTTTGGTGTCACTAGCAACGGACCTGTTGAATCGCAATAAATATTAGAGATGCCGAACCTCCCTGCGATAAATATACGCTTCAGCCTTCGATGAAATAGCTCAAATGCTGGTCCAATGCGTTCTCTGGACACACAGGTTTGGCTGTGTCCAGTTTTTGCGCTCTTGCACCAGCGATGTAACCGCAAATGGCGGTCGCTCTGTTCTGGCGGCATTAATTGGATCGCCCAAAACACCCGACGTTTTTGGGGAGCATTCAAATGCAAGCTCAATGTCCGGATATGGGAACCATTTTGAAAGGCTGGAACGACTTGGATTGGGTGGGTAGGAGAATGACCGGCTTTGAATGGCTGAGGGGGAAAGCAGACGTAAAGCGAACATTCTTGACTCGCAAAATAGCTGCTCGGCAAACTGGCCTGCACGTTCAGACTGACCAATTTTGCGCAATTCGATCGGCAGTTTGCAACGCAGCAACCCGACAACGGATTGCAACCGACCGCTTAAGGGAATTTCGATCTGGTTCTTGAACCACTGGAATTGGCTGGATTCCCGCCAATCACTTGCTCTATCACTGACGCAAGAGCCTTGAACAATTGGGCCGGCAGAGCGCTGGTGAAGCTGTACTGATCGGCTTCAGGTCCTTCCACATAGGCAGTGACTGTCCCAAAGAAGCGGTCTCCAGCGAAGAAAACGAAGGTAGCGGTCCGGGACCTTGCATCCGATCCCATGCTCCTCCCGCCGCGCCCGAAGCGGTGTTGGCGATTGTCGCCCGTCCCTGTCTTGCCGCCAATTTGCAAAGGCTTGCCGTCGGCCCCCGCAACTGCATCATTGGCGCGCCGAGCGGTGCCATTCTGGACCACGTCTATCAAGCCCAGACGAACAACCCTGGCAATTTCCGGTCGCAAAACCCTTGGCCCAACCGCTGGCGCCGCTTTCAACACCGTTTCATAGGGCGAACCTTCAGCAAAGCGCAGCCGGCTGATACGCACGGCGGGATAGCGATAGCCAGTGCTGATAATAACCCCCATCAATTCGGCAAGCGCGTCCGGTCGATCGCCTGACGTACCAATTGCCGTGGCATAGGACGGGATGAGGGCACCGAAGGGATAACCGACCCGTTGCCAGTCCTTGTGGATCGGCACGAACGCATCGCGTTCCAGCATAATCCTGATGCGGGTGTTCTGACCCTTGAACCGGTTCGGTTTCAGCAGCCATTGGTATGATTCCTGCCGCACGTCCGCGCCTGCGTCGACAATGCTGTTCCAGTCAGCATCGGGCTGCTCATAGAGATAGCCTGCAAGCCACAACTCCAAAGGGTGAATACGTGAGATATAGGAGCGGTCAGCAAGGTTGAGCCGATCCGGCGCATATGTCTCGTAGAGCTTGCGCATCGCTGCATCACCGGTGACCTTGCTGGCCGACCACCGGTTGATGAAGGCTGAAAACGCCTGAAAATCGGCCTGTGGCCGAACAGTACGATAAGCTGCGGAGAGGCGAGACGGCACGAATTTAGCCCGCTCGGCAATATGGTGTAATATGCCCGGTCGATCGAGTTTCCTGTAATCCGGCAGGAAACGGTCAAGAAACTGGCGTCCCTCCATATCGATGAATCGCCTGAGATATTCCTTGCGCGCCGGATGAGCGGGATCATCGAGTATCCCCTCCGTCCCCGGTATGCGGGCGATGTGATAATCGACGATGTCACGCATGATCCGGATGAAAATGAGATTCACGCTTTGCTGCAAGCCATAGGATACCGTCATGTAACCGCCGTGACGCCGATTGAAATTGGAGAAATGGTGGAGCCCGCCTGCGGTGAAGAAGCGTTCTCCTGAACTTGCCGAATAGCGTTTCTCCATTGCTGCTTCGAGCATTGCAGCAAGGCCCTTGTCTCCCGTGTCGAGTAGCTGGTCGGCGACCCATGCGCTCAGTGGGTCGCCGTTCGCGACTATCGCCTTCAGTTGCGGGATGGGACTCTTCCGCTGCTGTTCATAAACCGTCGCAATAATATTCAGATAAGTGATGAGCGTTCGGACCTTGGCCGTGGACCCGAGTTCCAGCTTGGTGCCGACATTGACATCGAGTGGCTGGTCGAGGCTATCAGTCTGGACACGCAGATAATTGGCCTTCTGCCCGCGCTCATAGAGTGTGAAACTATAGTTCACCCGTGCAGCTTTCTTGGCTCCCTGCAGGCCGAAGCCAGACAGGCCGAGCGCAGAGAAGTTTTGAGGGTCGCTCAGACTGCGGAGGATCTTCGTCGACTGCTCTTGCGCATCGGCATTCAGCGTTGTTTCTACCGTCAGGTCGAGACGGTGAAGGTCATAGAAGGACGGGACAGAGATCAGCTGCGCCAGTTCGTTCCTTATCGCCGTCGCCGCCTTCGCGGTGGCTGGCGGCAACGGCTCCAGAACCGGAGCAACCTCATTGAAATGGAGCCGCGATCTGGCTGCCGCCTCGGCAAGTTCGCCATCGACATGACCAGATGCCGACATCAGACGCAGATAGCTCTCGGTCAGCGTTTCCAGATCCTCGCGACCTTTGCCCAGATAATAGCCGGGGCGGCGTTGCGCGATGACAAGGCTGAGAACCTGCTTGAGCGCGAGCCCCTTGCTGCGAAGGTCGGCTCCGGCTTTGGCGGGACTTTTCAGCAGCCGGTTGACCTTCGCAAAATCCTCACCGCACCAAAGTTCCAGACCGTCCCCGATACCGATGACTTCACCATGCTTGGGGAAGCCAGCCAGCGGCATCATGTTCAACGCATCGACCAGAACCTGCTGACGAAAGGCAGTTGTGTTCGTGCCAGCATTATAGGCGCGTATGCTGGCAGATAGCATTTGCCGGAGTTTCTCGGGGCCGTCGGCAGTCCGGCCTCCCGGAGAGTGACGCAACTTTTCCATTTGTGTGGCGACGGTGCTCCCGCCGGGGCTCGATCCGTCCGGGCCTCGCGAACCGAACTTGAAAAGCGCAAGTCCGAACCGTTCCCATTCAACTGCCGGATTGCGGCGGGGATATTTGGTATCGAGCAATTCGCGGTTTTCCACGAAGAGCAGGCTGGCAACCACCGGAGCGGGAACGGCAGCATAGGATGGGTAGAAGGCTGCGGGCTGGCGGAAGGTGAAATATGGCTTGCCGCCCGCTGCAAGCAACGTCATCCCGGCGGATGTCTTTTCCCGATAAGGCGGAAAGCCCCCCAGATTCTGGAATGCTCGAAAGTCGCCAGATACGCGGACCTGCCGTTCAACAACGAACCCGCTCTTGACCAGCGCCGCAGTGAAATCCGGCACGCGAGTATAGCCCAAACGTTTGTCGAACGGCCCGTCTTCGGGAAATATCAGGTCCTCATTCGTCCCGTTCTCTACTTCAAAGTCCATTCGCTGCGCCCATTGAGATATGACAAACGACTGAAACAAAGAGGTTTTTAATTCAAATATCAGGTGTCCGATGAGCAGAATTATCTTGAATATAGTTGCACGCCTCAACCGAAAGCGCCTCATTGCCTTTGCTTTTGACGTGCAGAAATCAGTGATTGACTGCACAAATGGCTGTTTCAATTCGTCAAATCCTAACCTCTATATATTTCGGGTGTAGCATCGAGTGACTGGCGAGACAGAGTAGCCAAATATAGCCTTTCACCCGCACAGGCTCGCAGCATCCGCACCTTGGCTGGCCAACATTTCGTTCACATTTGCCGCGATCACACCGTAACTGACATTTCCGAACAGCTTCTGGCGTCCTTCGTTGATAACATAAGTTGGACTGCCCTCGATCCCGTGTAGCTGAGCAAGGTCATAATCCTTTGTGAGCCTTGCAATGGCTTCACCGGTTTTGAATTTATTCAGTATTTTGTCGAAATCAACATGCAGCAGACCGGCTATCTCGCGTTGCACGTCCCAGTCCGAAACATCCTCCGCTCTTGTAAAAAAGGCAGAGCGCAATTCCCGCGCAACAAGGATGGATGGTCGTTCAGCAACATCGGCTTTGGATATGAAGCCCTCTTGCTCGATCAATTCGACCGCCTTGATAAACAGATGCGGGCTGGCTGACGAACGCGGCCGTGTCTTTGCCCAGGCATCGCTGTGTATCGGCAAATTCTCGAATTTCGCGGCAATGCCCTGTACATGATTTGCATAACCATCAAAACCGCCCCGTTCTGTCCACTGCGACGCGATTTTTGTCCATGTATCGGGGAATACGGAACAGTAATGGATGTTGATGGTAATCCGGTCACCAAATTCTGTCGTGAGCCGATCAAGATTACTCTGAGAAGCATAGGCCCACACGCAAAGTATATCAGAAAAATGGTCAATTTGGGCGGTTGGCATCACGACGGTCTTTCTGAAAAGCTGATAACCACCAGGCGATGCTATCAATGCACGGCACGCTGGATCGAACCGGAACTACCTGGAAAAATGGATTGAATGAATCGTTCAATCGGAAGATCCGCCACAAACTTCTCAATGAAGAGATGTTGCAAAATATGCAGGAAGAGGCCGGTCTGTAAGTCAGAATGGCTTCTTCCCGCCTGATTGACCGCGGTCTTTGTCCCTATTTTTTTGGCGGCATCATCAGTTCCTGCTGCATCATCAGGCTTTCCATCATCTGATGCATCATAGCCATATGCTGCTTCATTTTCTCCATATGTGCCGGGTCCATCTTCATCATGCCACCCTCGGCCATCTTGGCTTTCATTTTTTCTTTATGCGCCGGGTCCATCGCCATCGGCTTGTCTCCCTGTGACATCATCCCGCCTTCGGCCATCTTGGCCTTCATGGACGCCATATTTGCCTTCATCATGGCCATATTCTCGATCATGAGCATTTCTCGCTCTGCGGGCGTCTTGGCGTTCTGGGCTCGCTCCATCATCTGCTGATGTGCAGTATGATCGGCCATCGGCATGGCATGACTCTGCATGGCTGGCTTGGGTTCCGGGGGCGCTGCGTAGGCCGCACAACCGGTCAACATGGCGAAAGCAGCGACTGTGGCAAGGTAGGGACTTCTCATATCAAATTTCCTTTTTTTACAGTTGTCCTCAAGAAAGACGGGATTGGCGACGAAGCATTACACTTCACCAGTAAATACTGGGGGTCAGAGGAATTATTCGCTCGAACTTCCGTGCGTCAATCAGCGCGTCTGATCGTTAATCATGGCTTGGATTACAGGCGACATCTCGCATCAATGCCACCTCGATCCGTCGCCGCTAGGCAAGCAAGCGATTATAGGTGGTGGCTATCGCCCAGACGAAAAGCCCGGAGAAAACACTCCATGTGACAAGCCCGACAAAAAAGCCTGTCCAATCCAAAGACCAGCCCATACCCTCAAAATTTGAGTGGACCATATGACCGCTCATTTGCATCATTCCGCCGGGTGCCATGATCACAAAAAGACTGCATATTATCCACGCAACTCCGAAGATGATTGCAGTGGCCAAACCAAGTTTAACAGCATCGAGCCTCATTTCGCTCTCCTGAATGAAAACCAGCGGCACCGAAAATCGGAGACATCTTGTAACCAGTTATCAACTGACAATAGCAGGCCACCCCTTCAGCGCTTATAGGTAATATCACTGAGCCAGCGGAAGAGACTTCCGTCGCGATGATGGCGGAACACTTGGATAATTGAACCAGCCCATAAAGATTTCTTAGCCAGGATAGTTTCCAAGTGGTCCGCGGCGATCAACGACAGTGATTCGCCGTGATTTTGCTTCGATCACAAGGCGTTCTAACACTCCGTTCCCGGGAAATGCGATCACATAACGAGGTCTTAGACCAAGCATTTGCTCGTTTCGTTTGAACCCGGCTCGTGCGCCCAGACGGCGATCCAGTGAAAAGGTGAGTTGCGCTACGCCGCGGCGCTCAGCCCAAGATGCCGCTAAACGGTCGGCACCCTTGCCATCTCCGCCATGGACCAACACCATGTCACCAACGGAATTATGTACCTTGTCGAGCGTGGCCCAGACATTGTTGGCAAAGGTCTTTGCATCTTCAGTGCAGTCTTGCTTGGTGCGGCCACCAGCAAAGATGATTGGCGTACCCTCGGGCATCAGCGCTTTGCGTCTGGACTGGCTGCGTGCTTTTAGAAAATCACGGCCCCGAATGACGGCAGAGGTCAGCATCGCCCCGTGATTGGCACGGGAACTGGAAACTGGTTTCCAGGACGAATGGGTTTCTTGCAAATAGAGCGCTGCTGCCACCTCGCGCATTTCTTCAAAAGCGACCATAGAAGCTTCTGCCGCTTGCGCGCGTTCAATCTGCTCTTCCAGATTGCTTGTATGCACTTCTGATCCATCAGCAGATGCGATGAGTGCCCGGACCTCATCCGATGCCCGGTCAAGCTGCTTTGATTTACGCTGCGCAGCGCGGTGGAAGAGATTGACGAAGCCCCATCCAATATCTTCAGCGTCGGCTTCAAGAGCGGTATCGGTAAAGACAGCAAACAAATCCGACCAAACAGCTTCAAGTGTCTGCGAGATAGCATCCTGAGCTGGAAAATCCGAAGATGTGAATGGGGAATTGCTGATCGTGAGACCGGAAAGGTCAAGGCCAGCAAGTTGTTGCTTGAATAAATTGTCCATGATGTTCTCCTGATATGCGGGAGATGTGCGGCACCTTGCCGCTTTATCCCGCAAGAGCCCGAAAGGACCGTCAGGGCGCATGACGCACCGCCATCAGGCGGGGAACCTCGCGAGACAAGGCTGGCGCGGGCCACACGGGCCGCAGTCCTCGCGGGGTTGCGTCAAAGCACTGATGGTCCAGGGCCTCTCTTGCGCAGGAGAAAAAGCGGTCAGTTGTTCCGCCGACAATCAGGAGATTATGGGATCAGTGTCTAGGCGAACTTGGCAGCCCTAAAATCTCCGGTTCAAAGGCGTAACTTCCTCCGCCCGGAAAAGCCGCAATGGCGTTCAGTCGCCCCTGCTCGAAACGGAAATGCCAAGTCTGGCGATAATCCGGCGCCTTCCCGGCAAATATGGACGGATCAAATATCGCGCTATTGTATCCAGCATCCGGATCACGCACCGAGACTGTGCGAATGAGCTGCGCATCTGCTTTGCGAGCCACATCAGCGAAATCCTGACAGGCTTTGTAGTCATTCGGATGCACCCAGTCTGATGCCTGCGTGTCAAATGGCGGCCTGGAAAGATCAATTGCGCGTGAGGTCGAAACAGCGACGGAAAAGCTCAAATGCTCGCTAGTCCGATTCCCCGGCACAAAATCCGGTGACCGGCTGAAAAAGCGCAATCGCCAATAAGCGGTCTCTGCAATCGCTGTGGATTCAGCTTCGCTGGCATAAAAAATACCGGGATGCTCATCAGCCCGCCGGAACCGGCTCGGACTTTTATGACCATATCGAAAGGGTGAAGCGAGAAGATAGTGAAGGCCTTGTGCAGACTTGGGAAGGTCGGGTTTTGCTCCTTCAGCAAGCTCTTCAAGACGTGCCTGATCTTCGAAGTTTTCCGCGAGACGATTGGTTGATATACGGTGCTGCGCTTCAACCACCCGCCAAACGGTTTTGCGGTAGCGGCGAAATTCAGACGCGAGCGCGGTGGGCGTCCACATAGTCACATACTGTCAAAAGTCCCTTGAAACTGTCGATGAGGTCAATCGGCCGCGCCTCGAGATCAAGATTATGCGATGTCAGCCAGGATTTGGCTGCATCATCATCACTGCCCATCAGCGCGTCCAGACTGCGGAACAGTCGCAAGAGAAACTGTCCGGCTTCAAAAGATTTGGAGGCAGGATCAAGAAATGTTTTTCCGGAACGAAGCCGGGAAATGGTTGCTTCGGATAATCCCAGCACTGAACTCAGTTTCACATTGCTCAAACCCCAATATGCGGCGATTTTGCTGATCGCAGAGGTCAGCAACTTGTCATCACTTTCTTTAACACTCGGCGCACGGCTGGCCACTGACATTTCCTTTCTTTTGAATGAATTGCTATATATACTTTCATTTGCAATATTGCAAGTTTAAACCCGCTGGCCCGATGATGCCGGTTCATAATGCTAGAACAGACTCATAAATAGCCTCGCAGTTGGAAAACCTGCCAACGCAGCGGTATTCGCTAAATATTTCCAGAAACCGGGGTTCGACTTGAGCAATCCAGCGGTCAGTTCGTCCGGTCCGGGAGCAATTCATATCACTGTCCCAGTAGCGATCATCATCGCGCGTAACCAGCCAGATTGCTGCGAGAGAGACATATACCCAGACACTTAAATCAGCATAAGCATTGCGCAGCAGGATGCGATCCTCGCGCCCGCGCCATCCTTCGTAGCTCTCTTAAAATGGAAAAGCATGGCTCGCAGAATGTATGACAAACTCCACCAAATCCTCATAGACCCATTCCCAGTCATCGTCGTTTTCGCATTCCAGCGCGCGAAATGCGACAATGGCACCATTGGGATAGCTGACACTGCGTCGCATGATATTTCTCCTCTGTTAGATTATGCGGCATCGGCCAACTCGCTGCGCGCAACGCCAGCCTCGCGGGTCTCATGTCCCCCGAGACGCAGAAGCATATTTGAAGCCTCTTCGGCGCGTGCAGCAGCGGTGAGCATTGCACGGTCGTCTTTTTTGAGCAATTTTAGCCAGCTGGCGATATAGCTTGCGTGACTGTCGAGATGGGAAACTGGCAAACCAAGCTCAGCGCCCAAAATCGCACTTGATAGTTCGGCAACCAGTTCTTCTGCGGCATAGGCAGCGCTTCCAAACCGGTTATTGAGATCGCGGTCTAGGCGTGATTTGTGACCGGTCCAATGCGAGAGTTCATGGGCCAATGTTGCGTAAAAATGGTCATAGCCATTGAAAAGAGTTGCTGGCGGCATCGTAATGCGATCAGCCGTAGGTTCATAATAGGCCGAGCTGCCCTGCTCTCTAATATTAGCATTTATTTTCGCGAAGAATGCGTCGAAAGCTGCTTCACGGCCTGCGGGTTCAGTATCCTGGACATCGGCCCCAGGATAATAGCGTTCGGGCAATCCATCACACTGGTCTGCATTGAAAATGGCATAGGACTTTAGAACGCGGCGGGTTTCCTCCTGCGCTTCACCATGATCCGCTGCTTCGACTTCTTTGGTGTAGCTTTTGTAGAATATGGCGATGGACGATTTTTCGTCTTTGCGGACCTGACCACCAAGCTCCGCGCACTGCCTGTAAGTCATCCAGTACGGAGCGTTATAACCGTTCTCTTGCGCCATCATCCAAAGCCAGAAGACATTCATTCCGCGATAGGGCGTACCGCAACTGCGCAGAGGCCGTGAGACTGGAAGCCCTCTCCAAGGCTGGATCCATGGCTTTGTTCCAGCTTCCAGTTTTTCAATGATCGCGGCGGTAATTCTCGCGGCGGGCGATATTTTAGGTGAGCAATATGATCTTCTGGGCATGTGTATTCTCCTGAACATCTCCAGCAAAATTGCCGGATCAGACAGGTCCAAGCCCCCTCTCCTCTTGTGTTTGGGTGGACGCAAAAATTCCAAAAATGAAAGAAGCGGCTTGCCCCGAAAGGCAAGCCGCTTCAGCCAAAAGACCACCTGTCAGGAGGAGGATCAGGCAGCCTTATCAGCTATCTCAGGTACATCTTCCGATACCTCGTGTTCCGAAACATCATCTTCCAAAACTTCATCAACCGCTAGCGGATCAGCAAAGCACATCGCATCGGGAACCCAACGCGCAGCTTGCTGCTTGACCTCGGCCTCTGCAATGAAGTTTCCGGAGAAGATTCGCTCGGCCGTTGCTGCAAGATCGGCCTTTTTGGATGCGCCGTAGCGGTTTGAAAGCTCCAGACCGCCAACTTCTTGCATGCCGCCAAGCGTTTTGGCCTTGGGTACGCGGTCAAAATAATTGGCCGCAGTCGGGCGCCACCAAGCCGCCATATCAATTTCCAAGATACCACCCAGATAATCGTGCAGCGGAACTTGCCGGTCTCCTTCAACATTCAGGCTTGCAACGAGCGTTCGCGACACGACATGGCCGAGCCAGGCGCTGCGCGCGTCATCGCTTAGCTCCCGAAATGCTGCGAAACGCTCGACATCAGTGGTGCCAGCTTTCCAACTTTCATCCAGCGACCCGCGCAATTCCGCCAAGGCTGCACTTGCCGGTGCATCCTTTGCCTCGAAATTATACGCCGGACCATGGGCGGTCGGGCCTTTTAGCGTCGATGCCTCCTGTGCCCGCCAAACATGACTTTCCGCGTCAGCAAGCGTGAAGATCATAAAATCGAGAGCGAGCGCCGGATCGCTTGCCACATGGAGCGACAAAATATCGCGCCGCTGCATCGCCAGTTCATCGACAAGTCGTTTGGAAAGAGCCGCACGCTTGGGTTTGGCGGCTTCGCCTTCCTCGACCAGTTCGACGCCTTCATCTTCGGCCGGGACATCAGCCTTGTCGGTATAATATTGCGGAACCAACGTCGGTACCCCGTCATTACCAAGCGCCAGAAAAGCGCCAGCTTCGCTGCGAAGCTCATCGGCCAGAACTGGCTTGCGATTATTGAGCGCGCGCATTTCCTGTTCGATTTCCGACACTCGTTTCTCAGCTGCGAAAACGTCATCTTCGCTGCTGTCCTCATTTTCGAGAATGACAGCTTCGCCGTCATATTCGATTTCCAGTTCAGACAGACGTGCGAGAGCTTCCTCGCCAAGCGGTTCAAGCTCGGTAGAAAGCCGGTTCAAGCCTTCGACAAGTTCATGCGAGAGATAACAGTCGAGCGTCGGCTTAACCCAGGCAAGACCATGCTGGTCTTTGATCTCATCGGATCGCCATTCCATTTTTTCCGCAGCGAGACGTTCAAGAAGAGCAACGTCAACCCAGCTTTCACTTTCATCGTCATCGAAGAGCTCCCGGTCGATCTTGCCGCCTGCCTCAAGATAAGCATCGCGCCCGACCAGAACAGCACGGGGATCACTGGCCAGGACACTTGCGTCCAGAACCATCCGCCGGATGCTGTCGGGTGTAATTTGATAATAGGCTCCCGACACTTCCTCGAACACCTGTGCCTGGCGTTCGACATCCGAGGTCGCGCCATAAGCTTTCGCGATATCAAGCGTGATGTCACCGCTTGCCAAAGCCTCAAAAACCACTGGTGCCAGCTTGGAAAGCCGCAAACGTCCTTCGACAAACCGAACCGTCTGACCAAAGCGGATGGCGACATCTTCAACGCTTGCACCGTCGTCGATAATATCCTGAAACGCTTCGGCTTCATCGGCTGGATTGAGTTTTACGCGTTGGAAATTCTCGGCCAGACTGATTTCGCGGATTTCATGCGCTTCGCCATTTTTAACGAGGCATGGGATCGGCTCGGTCTTCTTGATCGCCTTGTCGTTGGCAAGAGCCTTCAACTGTTTGAGACGCCTGCCACCCGCCGTGACCTCAAATTTGCCGCGCGCAATCGCGTTGACGACCAGATTTTGCAATAATCCTCGCGCTGCAATATCCGCCTTCAGCCATGCATCGGCAGCCGGATTAGACCGCTTGCGAACATTTTTCTTGGATTCAACGAGCTTGTTGAGTGGAATAGATTTGAACATTTTTTAACTCCTGATTGATCGAACCAACGATTTTCGGCGACCACCGCCAAAACCGGGTTCAAAAGAGCCAAGCCTCCTCCCCTCTCATTGCCAGGAGTGACGGGTTGGCTTTCTGATTGTTCGAAATTGAAGGAGAGCGGGATCACTCAGGCCGCCAGTTTTTCCAGTATCTGCGTTGCTTCGTTGACTGGCACAAAAAGGCGCGTGCGATAGCGGATGATCTCGGTGAAACAGCCTTTGGATTTATACCAGTCGAGGCGCTCAGCAGAAAAGCCTGTCAGTTCCAATCGCTGACTGCCATTGACCATCGAGCGTTTGGCCATGAGACCATCATGGCTTTGGACAGAGACTGGCTTACCGCTTTGCATCACCATTTCCGCAATGCGCGAAGGATTTATTGATTGGTTCATGTCGAAACCAAAGGCGCGGGCTAGGTCGGCCATATCGAGCTCTGAAATTTCGCGGCCAATGATCGAACGCCCGTCGTGTGCTGCAATGCGGGTGACACGGACAAACTCTCCTGGAATTTTGTTCCAGACTGGCAAGAGCAATCCGGTGGCGAGGTGAACGCGTTCATGGGCCGTTTCCATCGCCGCTTGTTCTTCCTGATCCAACCAACCTTTTCGAAAGCTTTTGAAATCGACCTGCTCCCAGAGGCTTTCCGACAAGGCTTCGAGTGTCCAGTTTACCGTTTTTAGCGGCCTGATTAGGCGACGACGTTCGATTGTCTCTCCCTCATCGGTGATCATACGCCGGGTAGGAACCGACAAGGCCATACCGCCGGAACGCGCATTGCGTAATAGTTGGACCTGCGGCAGGCTAAAGTCATGAAGCTTGTAAAGCCGCTTGAAGCGAAGCGGTCTAAGCGAGCGCTGTGTTTCCAACGTCACAAGATGCGTGGTAGCGCCCGAAATGCAATCCGTTCGAAGCAGCTTGTCCGACACAATTTGAAATGTATCAACCGCAATCGTTTCAACGCCCAGGTCCAGGGTCCCCGCTTCACGCGCCGCCTCGACGCGCGCTTCGATCAGCGACAGATATTCATCAAATATTGCGTTCTGCAAAGCGATGGGCAGCGCGAGTATCCGGTTTAGCCAGCGCTGGATGGTTGGCAGTTTTTCAGCCAGATCACCATCTGGTGTTTCAAGCTTAAGTCCCGTGACATCCTGAAACCGGTCCAGTGAAACAGCTTCCAGCTTGCCTGCATAAAGCAGGTGGAACCAGCTGGAAAGCGCGTCGCGGGCATATTCGCTTTCAAGATTATCAGCCGGATTGAACAGGTTTTGCCCACCGGTCTGTCTTTGGCCGCGGGTCAAGGCGCCAAGACTATCGAGCCGCCGGGCGATAGTGGAGATAAAACGCCGCTCGCCTTTGACGTCAGTGGTAACAGGCCGAAAGAGCGGCGCGGATGCCTGATTGGTGCGGTTGGTGCGTCCCAGACCCTGTATAGCATTGTCGGCCCGCCAGCCCGGTTCGAGCAAGAAATGCACGCGGCGTTGCTGGTTTTGCACATCAAGATCAGCGTGATAGGACCGGCCTGTTCCGCCTGCATCGGAAAATATAAGCACGCGCTTCTCGCCGTCCATGAAACTGTGGGCCTCGATTAAATTCGACCGTGCCGTGCGGCGTTCAAGGCGTTGACGTCCGTCGCTGCCATTTACAAGCCTGCGGGTCCGACCGGTTACTTCAGCAACATGATCTGTTCCAAAACGTTCGATTACCGCATCAAGCGCCGCCCAAATGGGCGGAAGCGCGCACAGTTTTTCGATCATCGCATCTCTTGCCTGAACCGCGCGCGGGCAAAGCACCGGATGACCTTCTGAAGTCGACATAGGCTCTGATCGCAAGTTGCCGTCATCATCGCGGAACACCTGCATTAAACGGACCGGAAAACTTTTGGCCAGATAATCAATGACATATTCGCGCGGGGACAGGTCGATATCAAGCTGCTCGCGTTCTTCGGCGCTGAGATCGGCAAGTCTGCGGTTGAGCATTGCCTCGGCGGTCGAGACAAGCTGCACAACGGCGGAATGCCCCTCTTCCAATGCCTGTTCGATCGCTGGGAGCAGGCTGGGAAGTTTCATGGACAAAAGCAACTGCGCGAAGAAACGCTGCTTGGTACCCTCGAATATCGAAAGCGCCGCCGCCTTTGCATTTCGGTTAAGCGTATCACCGCTATCTTCATCGACGATCCGCGTGGCTTCGAGCGCAGCCTCGAGATTTTTGTGAATAATCGCCCAGGCCCCGGCATAGCTATCGTATACCGATATTTGTTCCTTAGTCAGTTCATGTTCGAGAAGCTCATATTCAACGCCCGCAAAGGACAAGGCGCGGGCGAGATAAAGTCCCTGGGATTTAAGATCGCGCACGACCAGTTCCATCGCAGAAATACCGCCCGCGCGGATATCGCTTAGAAACTTGTCATAATTTGGAAAGGCGGTTTCCGGACCCCAGAGACCAAGGCGTGCCGCATAGCCAAGGTTGGCAATATCCGATGCGCCGGTTGCTGATGCATATAAAACCCGCGCGCGGGGCAGAAGATTTTGAAGACGCAGACCAGCTATGCCCTGCTCGGATCCTTTGACCTTGCCGCGGCTTCCCGTTCCCCCCAGCGCATTGGCCATTGCATGGGCTTCATCAAAAGCAATCACGCCATCAAATTCCTCTCCTGCCCATTCCAATATTTGAGCAAGCCTTGTCGTATCCATCCGGCCCGACCGCAGCGTTGGATAAGCGACGAACAAAATGCCTTCAGACATCGAAATCGGCCTTCCCAGCTTCCAGCTCGAAAGCGACTGGATATCAAGCGGCAGGCCGCCGAGCGCTGACCAGTCGCGGCGGGCGTCCTTGAGCAAGGTCTCGTTCTTGCTAATCCAGATATGGCGGCAATGGCCCTGCAGCCATCGGTCCATGATGACGCTGGCAATCTCGCGGCCCTTGCCCGCGCCGGTTCCGTCTCCGAGGAAGAAGCCAGTCCTATAACGAAAACCCTCGTCCGACGGTTCCAGCCCCGAGCCTTCGTTGATGGCCCTGTAAGTTCCGGGCAAATCGCGGGCGAAGGCATTCACCGCATAGATGAGCATTTCGCACTGCGCATCGGAAAGAAGCTGGTTCTTCCGCCAGTCTGCTGGAACCACCGGCTGATGCTGCGGGACCGGCGCGGCAACAGACCCCATCGCGACCGATTCCACCAGCGGGGTCGGATGAACGGGAGCATTGTCGATTGTTATCCGGCTTGGCCGGTAGGCTAGATAAATGCCTTTTTGCTCTGGCGTTGGTGCCGCAGAGTCGAGAACTTCAAAGATGAGCTTTTCGGATATTTGCGTGTCTGGTGAGGATTTTAAAACTGGCGCGACCGGGCGTTTCGAACGGTAGCTCGACACAAGCGCGAGTGGCTTTGCTTTGGGTCTGGAAGTTTGCGCATTGGATTTTGAGGCGGCGCGCTCGGGCAAAGCGCAGCAGGCGTCGTACAAACCTTCAAAATCGTCGATGTCGATTGGCTCTACGCATTGCTCGGAAGCAATTTTGTCTAATACCACCAGACGCACGGTAATGCCGGTTCCCCTGCGCGCAAAAGATCGTGTGATGCGCGCATCAAGACGAAGTGCACATGATCCAAGTTCGTTTTTGGCAAATTCGGCTGCGCTAAAGCCTTCGGGCATGATCGCAACAAGCCGGCCGCCTGCCGCCAAACGCCGCCAGGCAGAGCGCAAGTGCCGCAGGGCTGAACGACCGTCTTTCCCGCGTTCGGCACTGCGCGCAAATGGCGGATTCATAAGGGCGAGATTTGGATTGTGGCGCGACGGAAGCAACTCGTTGATCAGCTCGCCATCGTGTGAGAAGGTCGGAGCGCCCGGAAACAGCTCGCTTAGACACGCACTGCGCAGGTCGTCGATCTCATTGAGGATTAGCTTCGCGCCGACAAGATGCGGCCAAATGGCGAGAGTTCCCGTTCCCGCAGATGGCTCGAGTACGATATCTTCGGGCTTTATGCCCGCTGCCAGGGCCATTACCCATGCAAGCCGAGCGGGTGTCGAAAATTGCTGGAGGGAAATCTGGTCATCATGCCGGTTATGTTGTGGGGGAAGAGCTTGCTCCAGAATTTCGAAGCATTTGTCGGTTTCAGCAAAATCGGAATCTAGCGTGATTCCGGAATGTTCGCGAAGCCATAGCAGCTCAGCCAGCTCGATGGCGCAGCCGGTCATTTTTACCGACCAACCATCTGCTGCATCGCCGTTTCCGGTGAGTTTTTGGAAAATGGCATTGATATCTTTTCGTGTGACTTGGGAGCCTGCTCCTAGGTGACCTGCTATGTCATGAGCGGCCTTGATTACTGTTTCGCTTGCCAGATCCGGTGTATCGTCGAGTTGAAGCTGTGCGTTTTGTAGAGTCATGATGGTTTTCCTCCGTTAGGCACGGACAGACCTCAGACGGCCATCTCGTGCGCAAACAGGGAAAAGCCCCCTTTCCTCTGGGTCAAAGGTGGACCGGGTTAGGTGGAAGCTGCGTTTGCTCGAAACAACTCATTATTCCAGTCATCGCCGCGCCGACCGGGCCGGCGCGCTACAATGGACCGACCGGGCATCTGGAAATGTTCACGGGCCTTGGCTTCGGCAAGGTCACCGCCAGCGTCATGATCTACGAAGAGATAGAGCTGTTTCACGCTTTCGGGGATGGTGACGATACCGAAGCGCTCATTGCCCAATGTTGCCCAGATCGGAATGCCGGTAAGCTGGGTTGCGGACATTGCGCTTTCTGTGCCTTCCGCCAATCCCAGAACACCATCTTTGGGCGGAAGAAGGCGCACAGCCCCGGTGCCGAGCGATCCGAGCGCGCGTTTGGGTTTGATGAAATCAGCCTGGCCTGAACCATCGGGAAGCAGGAAAGTCCGGTGAATGGCCATAATATACGCATCTGTGCGCACCGCTGCCAACATCGCTGGCAAGAAGCGGACATGGCCTTTGGGACCAAGAGGCGTGCGGTCAAGAAAGCGTAATTCGAGGGAAGTCATATTGACTGAATGACTAACCGGCTGATGCCGGTAGGTTCATGGCCTAGGGCTGAAGCCAGCCTTGTTTGGCTTGGTATGCTTGTCCAGATAATTGAGGATGACGTCGTCGGTGATATTTCCGCTGGTAGTC
>Ga0209337_1000647_pt1 | contig 28054 bp, 18 predicted proteins | sample LinPmetageLP53_FD_184044 | JGI IMG/M metagenome (GOLD analysis project Ga0209337, IMG submission 184044) | Marine viral communities from the Pacific Ocean - LP-53 (SPAdes) (version 2) | ecosystem: Environmental > Aquatic > Marine > Oceanic | place: Pacific Ocean | collected 2010-02-08 | reverse complement strand
TCGATTTAAAAAGGATATCAAATCGGGGCAATCACAATTAAAGAAATTAGAACGCCAATTGAAAAAGATTCGATAATCTTTTGATCTACGAAAAATTTTTATTATATTAGTATAAATAAATAGGAAAAGCCAATGAGCATTTACGATGAAAAATCAAAAGAAGTGATGAAAGAAGTAGAAGAAGAAAAGAGTAATGGTTCATTATATGAGGCTTTGCATAATCAATTAGCAACATTAGTTGATTATAATGATTCAATAATATTTCTTAACGATGAAATAAATGACCATACATTGACAGATTTAATTATACGTATGAGAAGTTTATTACAGAATCGTGAAAATAAAACAGCTCCTGTCAATTTAATGATCAATTCACCAGGAGGTGATGTGCATGAAATGTTAGGTATTATTGATTATATAGAATCTCTAGAGGTTAAAGTAAATACCATATGTAGAGGTAGAGCTTTCTCAGCCGCAGCAATTATATTAGCATGTGGTACTGGTTCAAGAATGATGAGTAAACGATCTACTGTAATGTTTCATCAATCATCTAGTTTCTTAGGAGGTAAGATGAGTGATATAACCGCATACTTAGATAATGTAAAGAATTTAGAAAAATCTATATATGATATTTTAGCAGAAAAAACAAATAAAGATCAGGCATGGTGGAAAGATAATATGAAAACAGATTTATATTTAACTGCCGAACAATTAAAAGAATATAACGTAATTGATACAATAATATGAAATTAACAGCTGACCAAATAGCACAAAATTGGGATGAGTTACTAAACATCATCAAAACAGAATTTACCGGAGACCGTAAAGCTAAATTATTAGCAATGTATACTGATTTAGAAGATCGCATGGCAATGTCTCCGGCGTCATCTTTCAATCATTATCATAATGCGTTTCCTGGAGGATATGTAGAGCATGTTTTAAGAGTAATTAAATGTGCTCAAGAAGTGCATGCATTATGGACTCGTATGGAAGGAGATATGTCAGGATATACAAGAGAAGAATTAATGTTTACTGCATTAAATCATGATATTGGTAAAATGGGATTTCCAGGTGATGGTAATGAAATATATCAAATAAATGATTCAGAATGGCATAGAAAGAATCAAGGTAAAGAATATAAAATTAATCCTAATAATCCATTTACATTAGTTAATGATTTATCTATTTGGTTATTACAACATTATGGTATAGAAATATCATGGAATGAAATGTTAGGTATTAAATTAACAGATGGGTTATATGATGAATCAAATAAACCTTACTTTATATCTAGATCTGCAGATGCTAAACTTAAAACAAACTTAGGTTATGTAATGCATCAAGCAGATGCTATGGCAGCAAGAATTGAATATGAGCGTTGGAATAATAATAAACCTATTACTACGCAAGCACCTAAAAGAAAAATAACTAGTCCTCAAACGCAGATTAATGCAACTAAAATGTTTGATGATTTATTTGGAGATAAATAATGATGACAGCAATTATAATATTATCGATAGTTTTAACAATTTCAGTATTTGTAAATATTAATCAATTACGTAAGCAAGAATCAGATGCAGAGTATATTGATGATTTAGAATCTTCGAATGCAAGATTTTATGATTTTTTTACAACTTTAAAAGCTAGGATGAACGAATCTAATTCTAAATTGAAACAAATTGATCGAATGGGATCTTTCGAAGCAGATGATGAAACAGGATTTATATTTAATGAATTACGTGATATAATAGATGAACTTAATAAAGGATTTTAATGGAAAAACTTAGTCCTGTAGATCAATTTTATAAATGGTATGATGCAGAAATGGATGATTTACATCAAAATGGTCCTAAAAAACGTAGAGGCCGAAAGCCAACAAAAAATATGTATTTTACATATATACAAGATAAAGCAATTGTAGCATATAACAGTGAACTTGATTATTATAAACGAAATAAAGTGTTTCGTGAACATATTAATTATCCTTTTAATAAATTAGTAGAAAATATTTATCATACGTTTAGATTTTCATATTTCGATGTACCATATGAAGATGTTAAAGCGGAAGTAGTTGCATTTTTAACTGAAAAAATTGGAAAATACCAAGAAGGAAAGGGGAAAGCTTTTTCTTATTTTTCAATTGTTGCTAAAAATTATTTAATTATACAAAATAACGCAAATTATGCCAAATTAAAATTACGTACTGAAACATCGGTAATTGATGATGAACGAAATATTTCTGCAGAAGTATCATTATCAGATCATCAAGAATCTTTAAAAGATTTTACTAATTTATGGGTATCATGGTATGATGCTCATATTAATACTGTATTTATTAATAAACGCGATATAATTGTAGCTGATACAATTCTAGAATTATTCCGAATACGTGAAAATATAGAAAATTTTAACAAAAAAGCGTTATATATTCTTATAAGAGAACGTACTGGATTAAAGACTCAAAATATTACTAAAGTACTTAATATCATGAAACATGATTATATGAAAATGTATGCAGTATACCGCAAGTCAGGACATATAATTGGAACAAATCGTTAATTCTTATATTTATATAAAAGGATTACCATGAGTGCAGAATTCGAATTATTTCAAGGAACAAATTTTTCAGATTTAATGCGTGATATTTATCATAATTCAAAAAAGAAAGATCGGCAAATTCAAGGTCTTATTAAGGAATTACAGCCATTAATAAAAAACACCGGCGATGCTACCGTATTAGTTCCCATGATTAAAGATTATCTAGAAATTTCTGTAAAAAATGATGATGCTTTAGTAAAATTAGCAGCAGTCGTTCAACGATTAGTTTCGGCTTCAATAAAAGAATCTGATGATGGCGAATTTGGTTTATCTGATGATGAACGTCGTCAGTTATTAGAAGAAGCAGAATCAGAAGTTAAAAAACTGCAATCAAATAGCAAGGAGACTGATGGCGAGCAACCTCAATCTACAGATAGGCCAGGTAATACAGACCTCCAATCCAATTCAGTTTGATAAATTTACTGATAATCGTAACATAGAATTACAACCAGGGGCAATACGTGTACGACTAAGATCTACGCCAACATCTATAGCAACTGAGATTATTGCAATACCTGCAAATGTAAGTTATTTAAATGTACCATTATATGGAGAACAAGTAATTGTATTTAATGCCGTATCAGGTCGTACAGAAAATACAAAAACAGGACAATATTATTACATGTCTGCAATTAATGTACATGGTCAAGTAAATAATAATATAATGCCATTTATTCATGACACTCGTGTTAATACAAAAAATTATGCAATTACTGCAATATCATCAGCAACAAAAAATAAAGAACCAAGTCAATTATCATTTGAACCACGTAATATTGTCACAATACAACCGTATCAAGGAGATACAATTTTACAAGATCGATTTGGATCTGTATTACGATTTTCGAGTACACATCGTAATTTATCTGCATATTCTCAAAAACCTATATGGCAAGGTACAGCTACTGGCGATCCATTTGTTGCATTAACATGTGGATTAGATGGTGCACAAAAATCTGGATATTTTACAATTGAAAATCCAGATAAAGATTCTAGTTTAATTTATTTATCATCAACTCAAAAAATAAATAATTTAAAATTAGCACAGCGTAAAATAGGGCAACAAACTAAACCATTAACATCGTATACAAATCCACAAGTTGTTATAAGTTCTGACAGATTAATTTTTAACGCTAAATCAGATGAGTTAGTATTAGTATCTAAAAAAGATATTAAATTAGCTACTCCTAATTGGTCTGTAGATGTTGATAATCTGATAACTCAATTAGAAGCCTTAGTTACTGCTATAACTAAAATGACACATCCTACTGGTGTAGGTCCATCAGGGCCACCAATAAACATTGGAGAATTTGCAAAAATATTGACAGAAATAAAACGGATGAAACAATAATGAATAAACCATCATGGTTATCTGCCGAGCTACAAGATATACTAGATAATAATAGTCCATTAAATGGTCTAAAATTAGGTATTGCATTAGCAAAATTTTCATTAACCATTATTCCTCCCACATTAGGAGCTGCTACTGGAATTATTCCTGCGATGCGCGCGTATAACTCAGCACACCGATATGGTAAAGTTAAAGGCATTGAAGATGCAGTGAATACATTTGCTAAACAAAACGCAAATGGCATGTCACTTATATCTGCAGGATTGTTTACTGGCATCGCACCTCCTCCCCTTAGAGGTACTCAGCCATTATATACTGCCACTATGATTTTAAAAAAAGACAAAAAATTTTTATGCGATGCATTAGCAAAGGCTATATATATAAATTGGACTTTAGGTAAATCAATTTTTACGCCATTTGGTACTACTATACCAACATGGAATATTCCTTTTCTTTCAAGTCGTATTACTAATGAAGCAAAGGATAGAGGTGTGGATATAGCACAGATCCAATCAGCAGTTAAATTAAGGTCACAAAATGCAATAATAAAAGCTGGCCGTGAGATTACATCGTATGATGTAGAAGAGTACCAAAAACGTATTAGTCAATCTGGCTAATTCATTAATGTAACATATTTATTAAAAAGGATATTACTATGAGCTCAAAATCATTTGTAAAGTTATTACGAAAAATTATTAGAGAAGAAGTTCAGGGCGCAGTCCGTCAAGTATTAACTGAACAAAAAACTAATCACAAACAAGTTATTGAACATGGAATGCAGATGTACGAGGCTACAGAAACGCGGCCAAAGAAACAATTTACAAAAAATTCAATGTTGAATGATTTGTTAAATGAAACTGCAGCAACACCAATAGCGCCAGAGATGGCACAATGGAATACATCAAATTATAAATCTCAGATGGATGATGCATTTGGTGTGGCTAGCGGACCTGTCAACTCATTAGCAACAACAGGTATTAATGGCGAAGCCGTTAATATGCAAGACTCAGAAGTTGCAGCTACAGTTAATGCAATGACAAAAGATTATTCTAAATTAATGAAAGCAATTGACAAAAAGAAAATGAATAGATAATGGCTAGACCAATTTATAAATATCAACCAATAAATGAAACACCAGATGTAGCAATTGGATTATTATTACCATTTAATAAATCATCAAAAGCTAAATCTGTTTCTGCAAACTACGCATCTGGTAGTTCTGCTGGTGCTAGTGTATTTGCACAATCATATACTACAATAGATCAATCTGTATCAAATCTTAAGAATTTTCTTATGACACGTAAAGGTGAACGTATTATGCAACCAAATTTTGGTAGTAATATTTATTCATTATTATTTGAAAACAATACAGCAGATATAAAAACTTCAATAAAAACATCTTTAACAAAAGATTTAAATTATTGGTTACCATATATAACAATAAATGATGTTAAAATATTAAGTAATACCGCATTAAATACTATTACAATTGGTATAAATTTTCAAATAACTAATATTGGTGCAAATTTAGTAATTAATGTTATAGCATCTGAAAATAGTCTTATAGTTGAAGAAGGTCCTGTAGATACTAGTTTACAGGTAACTAATTATTAAAATAGGTAAAGGATGTCAGATTTAATTAAAAAAGATGTAAAATATTTAAATAAAGATTTTGCTCAATTTAGACAAAATTTAATTAATTTTGCAAAAAATTATTATCCGGATACATACCATGATTTCAATGAATCATCTCCTGGTATGATGTTTATTGAAATGGCATCATATGTTGGTGATGTATTATCATATTATACAGATAATTCCTTTAAGGAAACGTTATTGTCTTCAGCTAATGAACCGGCAAATGTATTAGCATTATCTCATTTATTTGGATACCAGCCTAAATTAAATTCTCCATCTACATGTGTATTAGATGTATTTCAATTAGTAGTTGCATCCGGAAGTGGTGATAATGCAGCGCCTGATATGAGATATGCCTTATCAATTGATTCTAATATAGAATTTGAGAGCGAAGAAGGTATTAAGTTTCATAGTACACAACCTATAGATTTTAATAACAATCCAGATATATCCGTATATGAAATTGACTCATCAAATAATGTTGCTCGGTATTTACTTAAAAAACAAATTAATATTGAATCTGGAGAAATAAAAGAATTATCGTTTACGTTCTCAGAACCAAAACCGTATGATAAAATTGTTTTACCAGATGAAAATATTATTGATATAATTAGTGTAACTGATTCAAGCGGAAATATATGGAATCATGTTGATTATTTAGCACAAGATACTGTAATTGAAAATATAGCAAATATACCATTTAATGATCCAGAACTATCCAAATTTCGGTCATCTGTTCCGTATATTTTAAAATTACGAAAATCTCCTAGGAGATTTATTACTAGATTACGTGAAGATAATCGATTAGAAATACAATTTGGATCAGGTATATCTTCTGATGCTGATGAAGAAATTATTCCAAATCCAAAAAATGTTGGTAGTGGTTTAGATTATCTCAATCGAACAACAGCTGATTCAATTGATCCTTCTAATTTTCTTTATACTAATACATATGGCATTGCTCCGTCAAATACAGCATTGACAATAAAATATTCTGTAGGAGGTTCAGTGTTAGATAATGTAAGTATAAATTCAATAACAAAAATAAATTCAATATCATATGTTAATGATATTTCTTTAGTTGATTTATCAGATTCCAAATCATCTGTAGCTGTTACTAATGCAGAAGCTGCTACTGGTGGGAAATCTAAACAACATATTGAAAGTATACGACAAAACGCTATGGCTGCATTTGCTGCGCAAAATAGGGCAATTACAAAAGAAGATTATATATCACGAGTATATGCAATGCCGTCTAAATTTGGTTCTATAGCCAAAGCATATATTATTGGCGATACACAAATAAATACATCTGATATATCATATCCATCAGAAATTGTATCAAATCCATATGCGTTAAATTTATATGTATTAGCGTATAATAGTAAAGGACAGTTTACTAGCTGTAATCAAGCTTTAAAAGAAAATATAAGAACTTATATATCTCAATATCGTATGTTAACAGATGCAATAAATATAAAATCTGCCTTTATAATTAATTTAGGTATTGAATTTGAAATTATAACACGTCCAAGTTACAATAGCAATGAAGTGTTATTAAGATGTATTGATGCTTTAAAAACGTCATTATCAAATCAACGAATGCAAATAAATGGTCCTGTAGATATTTCCGCATTAACATCTACTTTAGATAAAATAGAAGGAGTACAAAGTGTTGTAAATTTTGAATTTGAATGTAAAACTGGTGGTAATTATTCATCAAATAAATATGATATAAAATCAGCAATTAAAAATAATATATTATATCCGTCATTAGATCCATGTATTTTTGAAATAAAATATCCAAATAATGATATAAGAGGAAAAGTTATTAAACCATAAGGAATTAAATGTATAGAATATTTTACCCAGAAAGAGACACTACCTTATATGAACGCTTTCCAGATCAAAATACTGGAATAGATCAGATATTGGAATTAACAAAACATGCATCAGGTTCAGTAATAAACGGTCGATATCATTCAGATACATATAATACTAGATTTTTAATAGATTTTGGTACTGAAGTTGATAAATTAATATCTAGTGTTAATAGTAATAAAATACCACCTATAGGTCGTACTGCTAATTCTGCATCAGTTTATTTATCTATACGGTCATCAGATGCTACTGATTTACTTCAAAAATATATATTATACGCGTTTCCTGTTTCACAATCATGGTCTCATGGACAAGGAAATGCAAATGATAATCCAAAAACAACATTAGGCGCATCGTGGAATTATCGCGATAATATTTATGCAACAAAATGGGATACAGGTTCTGCTGGTAGCTCCGGAGATATGAGTGCAACAATTACATCAGGTGGTGGTACATGGATCACAGGTTCAACATATGAAGCATCACAATCTTTTGAAAATCAGGTACCAGATATTCGAATAGATGTTACTGATATTGTAGATCATTGGGTTAAAGGAGATATTGATAATAATGGATTTATTATTAAACGTTCTCATACCGATGAAAATTCCGGAGCTATACTAGGTTCTATAAAATTCTTTAGTCGTGAATCTCATACAATATTTGTACCAAAATTAGAAGTGGTTTGGAATAATACTACCTTTGCAGATACAGGCTCTGCAGAAATTTCTACTAACTCATATGTACCTTATTTTAAAAATATAAAATCAGAATACCGTACATCTGAAATTACAAAATTTAGGATTGGGGTGCGATCTGAATTTCCTACTAAAACATATGCCACTTCTTCTTTTTATTTAACAAATAATCGGCTTCCAACTTCATCATATTACAGTATAATTGATTCTATAACAAATGAAATAATTATTGCTAACGATACTCTAGGTACACAAATTGACTGTGACGTAAATGGTAGTTTCTTTAAACTGCGAATGGATTCATTTATGCCGGAACGGTATTATAAAATACAATTAAAAATAGAAAGAGATGGTGGTGATGATATACAAACATTTGATGATTTTTATTTTAAGGTTGTTAACTAATGATAGATCGCAAAAAATATCGTGAATACAAATTAGAACAAACTCGTATACAAGGTAATATCAATACAGAGTTTGATTACTTTATTAATACTGATATAGATGTAGAAGTAATTGAAGATGAATTTATTTCTAATGTCAAAATATCTGGTGATTATCATGATATGATGTTAAAGGAAGATATAGAAATTGCATTTCAATCTGCAGAAAATGAACTAGTAATAATTCCTAATTATGAAACATTGGAAGTCATGTTAGTTGAACGTGGATTAACTTATGATGCAATACGTGTTCAAACAAATATAGATGATTTTATATATAATAATTTATATTCATTAGATGATAGGTCAGAAGAATATAGTAATGTTATTAGATTTGAAAGTGGTTATAGACCAGCTTTTCCATTTGTAAGAGATCCTGGTGATTATATAGATGGTAATGACTATGATGAACAAGTATATCAGAAACAGACGTTGACAGAAAAACTTCGTGAACAGTTTGAAGGTAGATTTATAACATTGAGATATTCTATGGGCGGAGATCAAGGAGATTATCAATTCTGGAACCAATTAAAAATTATGATTTATGGAGAATGGAGATCTATTGGATATCAAAATGATGACGGCGGATTTTGGGCTAGTTGGGATATTTTAGATTATTATAATATTGTGAATGGATTTGGAGCTGAATATGATAAAGGTAGACGTTATGTACAAAGCGATTCAACAGTTGCAACATTAATAGAAGCTGGTGGTATTACTAATTTACTAGATAATGGTCAAAGTTCACCAGTATGGAATGATTTTAATCATCGTGGATTTGATGAATCACCATTACGTTTAGATAACGGTAGATATGAACGATATATTAATACAACAAATAATGAAGTGTTTAATTTAGAATATATGCAACCATATGAACCAGCTGGTTCAGAGTTGTATTATAATGAGTATGGTGGATGGCAGCAAATACAATATTAAATATAGAACAGGTATCAGCAAAAGATGGTACAATAGAAGTACATTACTTTACTCCGGGAGATAATCTTAGATATATTGTAGGAGGAACGTTATCACAAGGATATGAATTTGATGTTGATAAAATTTTAATTAATCATACTGAAGTTTTAGATTCATTCAATATACGTCGCGGAGAATTTGATGCTGTAATAAATGTTTATGACTCAGTATTAGGATCTGCAGATTATCCAATGATCTTTCTTAAAGAAATTTCTCCAGACCGTCGTGAATTACGATTTGAACATGTAGCCGTGCCTGATAATGAACATTCTGAACATGAAGGAATGTTACGTGAATTTGTTAATAATGTATCTGTAAATCAAGAACTTGCGTTAAATTTTGGACGAAATCAACTTTTTAAAATTATTAATCAAAAAATATTTGAAGATCATGATTTAGTTGTACGTTTATTAGATCCATTACCAAATGATATTGAAGAAGAATCTACAGCATGGATAATTGATGAATTATCAGATTCATATAATGATAATATTTTTATAGAAACTACTAATGTTGAAGATAGTCTTACAGAACTACGAGGTCCTAATTTTGAAATTGAAACAACGTATGGTACAGTAACAGAAACTGATTTCAAATCATGGAATACGTTATTAGATGCAAATACATCGACTTCTCAAAATATTATTGATAATATGTTTTCTGGATCATTATCGGGTACAAAATTAGGTATTGATTATTCTGGATTTAATAATTTTATACAATTTTCCTCTGCGGCAGAACGAATTGCAAATTTTAAATATAAATTAGAGCTTATAGAATATTATTCTGGACGTATAAAAACGTTAAATTCTGCAAATGGATCAGATGGAACATCATTACAAAATAATATAACTGTAAATACTAGTCGTAAAAATGATGTAGTAGGTTCTTTTGATGGATTTGAACGTTGGTTATATAATAATCCAACATCTAGTTTATTTACACATCAAGCATTATATAATGTAGAAGACTATGAAATTGAAGGTGGTCGAATTGGATCTCAATTATATCAAATTAAATCATTTCCAAAATATTTATCTGGTAGTAAGCATTATTTACACCATTCGACATCTTCAATAGCATTGTCATGGTATAATGGAACATATGCTACCGCATCATTATATGATATAGAAAATGAATCTGCGTTAGTAAAAACTATTCCAGAACATATACGCCGAGATGAAAATAATTCACAATATGAATTATTTGTTAACATGATAGGCCACCATTATGATATCATTTATTCATATATAGATAATTTATCAAAAATTTATCATACAGAAGAACATCCTGAGTTAGGTCAAAGTAAAGATACGTTATATGGAATTGCAAAATCATTAGGTTGGTCGTTAACTGAAGGTAATCAGGCATCATCGTTATGGCAATATAAATTAGGAGTGGATTCTGGATCTGGTGTATACGCTAGTACAGGGTCGTTATTTTCAAAATCAGATGAACAAATTACTACAGAAGTTTGGCGTAGAATAGTTAATAATTTACCGTATCTACTTAAAACTAAAGGTACTGCGAGATCTGTAAAAGCTTTAATGAATACATATGGTATTCCGCAAACTTTACTTTCTATACGAGAATATGGAGGTCCAAAAGTTTCTGGTGATGTTCCTACTTTGATTGAAGATAGATTTACATATGCATTGCATATTAATAGTGGTTCATATATTAAGATACCTAACAGTATAGGAGCAAATGGTTCTGGGACAGGGCAACCACTTACTAGAGAAGTTAGATTTAAGCCAAGTCAGAAAAAAAGTATGTTGTTAATGACAGCGTTTGATGCTACAAAAAATTCAGCATCAATGCATATTGCGGTTAGTTATACTGGTTCATATTCTGGTAGTACAAAATATGGGCGGATTATAATAGCAGATTCAGGTTCAATGAGTAGTAGTACAGATTATTTACCATTATATGATGGTGATATTTGGAATTTACAATGGAGTCGTACTAGTAATCTTCATACAATACATGTACAAAAAGCATCTGATTATATTTCTGGTAAAGTTATACATTCTGCAAGTGTTGGACCTGTAATAGGCGATAAATTAGGCGGCCAAGTTGGTGATGTAATATACTTAGGTGGATTAAATACTGGTAGTAGTGTAAAATTAAATAATAACGTTAATCATTTCTCAGATGATATTATTGATGTATTTAGTGGATCTGTACAAGAATATAGAGAATGGGCAGAAGTATTTACAAGCACCCAATTTGATTTACATACATTGAATCCGACTTCATATGTATCTAGTCAGAGTCCTACAGCATCATATACTACATTGCAGCGGCATCATCCATTAGGTACTGATTTAGATGCTATTGATATATCAACTGATGGTATTACAATACAATCTAAACATCCGCAATCTGGTAGTCTTTTCATAACGGCATCAGCAGCTTATGGATTTACTACACCAGTTAATCTAGAACGTGGTAATTTTGTTCCTATAGAAGAAACGTATTATATACAAGGAGTATCATTAGGTGGTAATGTCCCAAGATCACAAAAAATTCGATTAGAAGATAATGAATTAATACGACAATTATCGCCTGTCAATAGTGCTGAACGTTCTAGGTTTGATAGAGCTCCTTTAGATACAAATCGATTAGGATTATTTTATTCAATGGCAGATCAGATTAATAAAGAAATATTTAATCAAATTGGTGATGTAGAATTAGATGATTTCATGGGAGATCCAGATGCAGAATTTGAATCCACATATACAGACCTAGAAAAATTTTCAAAAGAGTATTGGAAAAAATATACTAAACGTAATGATATAAATGCTTATATACGAATATTTAGTCAATTTGATTTTGCATTATTTAATCAAATAAAACAATTACTACCAGAACGTGTTGATGAAGTAATGGGATTATTGGTCGAGCCACATGCTCTAGAACGAGCAAAATCACATATTACAAAGCGTCCGGCATTTACAAATCCTCAATATGATGTAACAATTAATGATTTAATACCATCTGCTAGTGCAGAATATATATTACATTCTGCTAGTATTGATACTATAAAAAATGTAATTTCTGGAATATCAGTTTATAGTTCTGGATCTGGTGGATATACAGAAACAGGTAATTTATATTTTAATATTCGTTTAATGTCTACTGGTAGTTATTTAACTGCTAGTAAAAATCAAGGAACAGTTAATGAAGGATTTGTTACAAGTTCTAGAGTTAGTTCAATATTTAGTACACAAACATTTTATTATAGCAGTTCTTATAGTCAATCATTAGGATTATATTCTAGTAGATCTTTAGAATTTGCAACATATCAAGATGATGTCATTGAATCAATTGAAAATTTACGATATAATGGATCTAAAATATCAGCACCAGGTGTTAATATAAATTCAACAATAGTAGCATTAAATTTAAAACCTATTGTTGAAATATATTCTGTCAATCCAAATCAGTTAATTTATAATGAAGATCCGCCAGCGGATGAACAAGGTTCATTATTAGTTCGTTAAATTTATTGATAAGCATATTTATTAAAAAGTAGGATATATTATGGGATATTTAAATAACAGTTCAATAACTGTAGATGCAATTCTTACCAAGAAAGGTAGAGAATTATTGGCACGAGGCCGCGATGAATTTAAAATTACTCAATTTGCATTAGCAGATGATGAAATTGATTATGATTTATATAATCCAGAACATCCTAGTGGTACTGCATTTTATGGTGCTGCCATTGAAAATATGCCAATATTAGAAGCTTTACCTGATGAAACTCAAATGTTAAAACATAAATTAGTAACATTACCAAAAGGCTCTGGACGTATACCAGTTGTATCTGTTGGTCAATCATCAATAACATTACAAGCAAACCAAACAACTAATATCAAACCTGATACTGTTAATTTTTCTGGAGGTAATAGACAATTTGGTTATACTGCAATTTTATCAGATTCGGATGTAGCTGAAATTAGATCAATTGGTTCTAGGATGGCAACCGGCGGAACAACCGTTGCTCAATTTATTGGTGATTCCGAAGCCGCTCAAAGTGTAACAATACAAGGTACAGAATTTGAAATTATTGCTAAAGAACATTTAGATGCAAATAAATCAGCAACTATATTAATTATTGGTAATGAAACTGGAGGTAGAGTATCAATTAATTTAACAGTTAATAAAGTGGCAGTATCAACTACCACTGGTGGAAGTACAAGAAGTACATATTAAAAGGTAGATAATGGCAATATATAATAGAAACATGAGTCAGACAAATTTTCAAACATCATTAGCAAACCAACCAGCTAATAATGCACCTACAGGAAGAGCAGCAGCGACTGTTACACCTTCACGAGTATCTGTAGATAATCAGGCTCGAGCATTGGCAGATGAGATAATTGCAGAAAGAGATGCATTACGTGCTATATCACGAAACGGTAAAATATATTCAATATTTGATACTATTGATGATGTATTATCAAATAATGTAGAAACAATAACGCGTGGATTATTCCATGGAAATGTTGCTAGTCTAGTATCAATGTTTACTTCATCAAATTTAACTACAACTCAAAAAACATATTATCAAGAAATATATAGCACCGGAGATCCTAGTACTAATACAAGTGCCGCCGTCGAATTGGCACTAGCATATGGACATTTTGGAGGATCTGGATCAAAAGATCTTACTGGTAATTTAAATAATGATACGCCAACTCGAGCAATTTATAAACAATATGCACAAACTTTATTAGGACCAAATGATAAAAAGTTTACATTTAATGGCATAGATTCAAATCAAATATATGTATTAAATTTTAATCGAGCACGTATACGTGAAAAATTAGATCCTGGAAATTTTGAAATTACATTGGCTAAATTATCTGGATCGTTAGGACCTTCATTAAATGCAAATAATCATACTGGATCAAATGTGAAAGCATCAGGTGATAGTCAATATTTACAAATTATAGATGATTCATCATTACGAGCTGGTGATGTAGGCGAATCTGGTCAAGTATACAATTTAATTTCTGGTTCATTAGATGGTGCCGGAGTATATCAAGCATCAAATCCAGTTTATTACGGTTTATTATATCCACAATATGGTATTGCTATATTAGATGCAGATAAATTAGATAAACCTCATCCAGTAGGAGTTAATTTTGCATCAATAACTGGATCTGCTATACAAGGTGATAATGCAGTTAAATTATTTAAATCAATATCCGGATCTAATCAAGTCACAGCCACCGGAGTTAATGGCGGAATTCAGGCTAGGTCGTCAGAACAAATAAAATCTACTTATTATTTTGTAAGAGCAAAAAATGCAGAATATAATTATTCAAATAACCCAACGTTTGTGACTGGATCATTAGGGCAATTAGCATATAATACTTTTGTTGCCGATCCACAAACGTATATCACATCTATTGGTTTATATAATGATCGTCGTGAATTATTAGCAGTTGCAAAATTAAGTCAACCAATATTGAAAAACTTTACACGAGAAGCATTGATTAAAGTAAAATTAGATTTTTAAAAAAATAAATGATATGATATGCCAATTATTCCAACAGTTTTTCGTCCAATACGCTCAAATGATTTCCAGCAACGCGCGTTTAAGGCATATAAAAATTATAATGTAACAGATACGTTATTTACAACATCATCTGGTTATATTCACCATCAAGGTATTTATTTCCACGGTAATATTAATATAGGTGATTCATCATCGATATATCCTGTTAATAATTTAGATAATACAAATAAACATGTTGTTTGGCATGCATTAAATCATCGTTATTATCAATATCCATATGATCCTGCTAGATCTGCAGAATTGACAAATCAATCAAAAGTAGTTAAACATTTATATCAATCCGCATCTACTTTAAGTTTACCATATTTACAAGTCGGTGAACGAATTAAACCTGGATCAGTTACTGGTACATTTACTAATGGAAATTCATATACATTATATGATGATAGTAATGGCAATCTACGCGATGCGTTAATATTAACTTCTAGCTTTGCATCAGAAAGTCGTAATATTTTATATGTATCATTTAATAACGAATTTCGTACACCAAAAACAATTAGTTCAAAATACGATACTAGTAATATAGTTATTTATTCAGGCGTTGATATGACTGGTGGAGTTGCAGCTTCTAGTGGTCATTATCTAGAAGCAAGTAGTAATACTAACATACGTATTCCTCATGAAGATAAATTTAATAAATTTAATCGTACTGATGATTGGACAATTTCATTTTTACATAAGAATAGTTTAGGCATTAATCATCCAATTATATCAAAAGGTGGAATACGTAAACAATCTTATTATGACCCAGTTGATAAAATAACAAAAACTACTAATAAAATATATTCAATGCCAAGCGTAACCGAGTCATATGCTAAAACTCGTACTCCATTTGTTATAGGTGTAGAAAAAGTATTAGGTGGAGCCGGATCCGGATCATGGCATTTTCATGCCAGTAATGGAACAAGAGAATTACATATATCATCTTCTGCCGCAGATTATAAAAATTCAGATATAGGATGGAAGCATATTTCAGTACGAAATTCTGCATCTGTATGTGAAATATTTATTGACGGAACTAAATCAGGTACATCAGGTACAATACCAGGTGGAATAACTGCAAATAATGATGATATTATAATTGGCGCATTTAAATCTGGTAGTCAAAATTTTGGACAAACACATAATTCATTAGCTGAAATGAGAATGTATGACTATGCATGTAGTAATTCTGAAATTAATTCATTATCAAATCGACATTATTTATCTGCATCTTTATATCAAACTAATGTAGCTGGTAATGTTTTTTATCGAAACGGGCAAATAGTAGTCACATCTCCATTATCAAAATATAATACCGGTTCAGGAGCATTTGATAATACATTTAATGTTTCGTATAAAGGTACTCATACAATATACGAAAATGAAGTTTTAGTTAGAGTACCAAAAGATCAATATAATGTAACAATGAACCCATCAGCGACATATGAGTTACCCACAAATAGTTCTTTATCTCAACATGATCAATCCAATGTATTACCAGGTCCTAATATAAAAACTATGTTTATGTCTGGTTCTGCTTTTCCGTATATAACTACTATAGGATTATATAACAATATTGGACAATTATTAGCTGTGTCTAAATTAGCTCAGCCAATTCAAAAACGTGATGATATTGATATGAATTTTATTGTTCGTTGGGATTATTAGATATTTATAATAAATAGGAATAAGTTATGGCATGGAAACGTAAATCAAAGATACGTGCAAACGCAATTAAACATGGTTATCGAAGTGGATTCGAACATCGTGTATCAGATCAATTAACAGAAGCAAAAGTTAAATATGGTTATGAAGATACGGTTATAAAATATATTAAACCAGAAACAAAACATACATATACAATTGATTTTACTTTACCAAATGGAATTTTAGTAGAAACAAAAGGTCGATGGGTTTTAGAAGATCGTAAAAAACATTTGTTAATTAAAAAACAACATCCGGAATTAGATATACGTATTGTATTTCAATCAGCTCGTACAAAAATACGTAAAGGTTCAAAAACAACATACGGTGATTTTTGTGATAAACATGAAATACCATGGGCAGAAAAAAGTATACCAGAAAGTTGGTTAAAAGGTTGAGCTTACGACTTATTTTTACTATATTCAATTTATTAATAAATTTTTAAGAAAGTTTATCTTGATTAAAACATTATTGTAGTATATAATAATGCTAATACCTAATATATAATATTAATGAGCAAATTTGCTATCACTACACTTTTAGATTCTATACTTGGTAAAGGTAAAATCAATTCAAATGATAACATTGCATATCATTGCCCATTCTGCCATACTAGTAAAAAGAAAATGGAAGTTAATATAGTTTCTCAACATTGGCATTGTTGGGTATGTAACGCTGCTGGGCGTAAATTAACTGTATTATTTCGTAAACTCAATGTTCAACGTGAAAAAATATCACGGTTAATACAATTACTTGATGATGTAGAATATCGGCCTACTAAAACTACAACCGATACACCGGTCATACAATTACCTGAAGAATATACACCATTATGGAAAATTAATACTAAAGCACCTGAATATCGTAATGCTGTGCATTATTTAAAAAATAGAGGTATTACTATACATGATATACTTAAATATCGTATTGGTTATTGCACTAGTGGATTATATAACGGTAAAATAATTATTCCTAGTTATGATGCTAATGGTAGTTTAAATTATTTTGTTGGCCGGGCATATTATGATACTGATTATAAACATAAAAATCCAAATACATCAAAAGATATTATAGGATTTGAATTGCATATAAACTGGAAAATGCCTATTATATTAGTCGAAGGAGCATTTGATGCAATTGCAATTAAAAGAAATGCAATTCCATTATTTGGTAAAACTATACCAAATACATTAAAAATGCGTATCGTAGAAAAAGGTGTACAAGAAATATATATTTGTTTAGATATGGATGCACGTAAACAGGCATTAGATACAGCTAACTACTTTATGGCAAACGGATTAGATGTTTACTTTGTAGACCTACCAAATTCAGATCCAAGTGAATTAGGATTTAAACAAATTAAATATGAAATTGAACATACAGCAATGTTGACTCAAGAAAAATTAATGGAACAAAAGATATTATGCAGCATATAGATATTGGAATGGAGAAAATTGGTAAAATTTACCATATTGCAGATGTACATGTCAGAAACGTAAAGCGGCATAAAGAATATAAATTAGTATTTAAACGTTTATATTCGTATATTGAAAAAACAAAAACAGATGATTCTTTAATATATGTAGCTGGAGATATTGTACATGCAAAAACAGATATGTCTCCAGAATTAGTATCTGTAGTATCTGATTTCTTTAAACAATTGGCAGATATAGCTCCTACAATTGTAATTACTGGAAACCATGATTGTAACCTAAATAACAACTATCGCTTAGATGCCTTATCTCCTATAGTTAAAGCCTTGAATCATCAAAACTTACACTATCTTAAAGACAACGGTGTATATAGTATGGCCGGAGTACACTTTAACGTAATGTCGGTGTTCGATAAACCCGTTGATTATATAAAAGCCGATAGTTTTGAAGGTGATTATAAAATTGCATTACACCATGGTTCAGTGCATAATGCATCAACAGATGCAGGATTTGTGTTAAGTAATACACATGTAACAACTGAAATGTTTAAAGGACATGATTTAGTTTTGTTAGGAGATATTCATAAACCACAATTTTTAGATGATAATAAAACAGTGGCTTACGCCGGCTCATTGATCCAACAAAATCATGGGGAAGCTTTAGGCCATGGAATAATGATATGGGATTTAGAATCTAAAAAATGTAATTTTGTTGAAATAAAAAATGATTATGGTTATTATACATTTCAAGTTGATGCCGGAAAAATAACAAATCCTAGCAATAAAATTCCATTACGTCCTAGATTAAGATTTAAAGTAAAAGATACCGATTCAGCAACATTGAAACGTATCATTGCAGATGTTAAATCTCAATATAAAGTACAAGATATTGCATTACAAAAAGTTAATGCATTAAATACTACTGATTCAAAAAATAAAATTAATTTTGGTAATATTCGCGATGTTGAATGGCAAAATAAAGTTATTACAGATTATCTTACAGATGAATATGCATTAGATGATGCATTATTAGATACTATTAGATATATTAATAGACAAGTGCATAGTAAATTACCAACTAGCACATTAACTAGAAATATAACATGGATTCCAAAGACATTTGAATTTTCTAACATGTTTAGTTATGGTCCTAATAATTCTATAGATTTTTCAAATATGAATGGAACATATGGATTATTTGCTCCAAATGCTTCTGGTAAATCAACATTATTAGATGCATTAGCATTTTGTTGTTTTGATAAATGCTCTCGTACAAAAAAAGCAGTACATGTGTTAAATAATAAAAAATCAAATTTTGAATGTAAATTTGAATTTGATTTAGGTAAGTATACATATTTTATTGAACGTAAAGCAAAAAAACAGAGTAATGGTCATGTTAAATTAAATGTAGATTTTTGGCGTATTGATGAGTCTGGTAATCATGAAAGTTTAAATGGCGAACAACGAGATTCAACAAATAAAAGTATAAGACAATATTTAGGTTCATATGAAGATTTTGTTTTAACTGCATTATCATTACAAAATAATAATACTGGATTTATTGATAAAACACAAAGAGAACGTAAAGATCTTTTATCTCAATTTTTAGATTTAGATATATTTGAAAAACAATATTTAATTGGACATGAAGATATTAGAGAAACTGCAGCATTAATCCGTGAATACAAAAGAAAAGATTTTTCAACAGATTTATCATCTGCAAAAGATACTATATCTCAATTTACCGGTTCATATGAACAAATGAAAGTAGATAAAACTGAACATGAAGAAATGAAAACAAATTTAAATGATATCATTTTTGTCATGACAAAAGAATTAAAAAACGTTGATACTACATTAGATCCAGATGCTATTTCAGATAAAATTAAACAAGCAAAAATACAGTTACAAGAACATATACAAGATAGAGATCAAAAAGCTGGTATGATAGTATCTAAAAAAGATTTAATAAATAATACACAGAAACAAATAGATTCAGTTAATGAAGATGAATTATATTCTCAAATAGATAATTTAAAAACATATATATCTAATGTTGATAAATTAAATAACGATCTAAAGTTTAAACAACTTAAAATTCAACATGCTCAAAAAATGGTATCTAAATTAGACAAACATGAATGGGACCCAGAATGTAAATTTTGTATGGCAAATCCATGGCTACATGAAACTAAACAAGTTGCAGATTTATTACCAAAATTAATTGATGAAGAACAACAAATATTATTTGATATAGATGACATTGGAAATAAAATAGATAATTTACGAAAAGATCAACCACGTGAAAAAATAGATTTATTAAATGCATTTAAATCTGATGTTAACAAATGGAAACAATTGTTAGCTACCATGGAACATGAATTTGGTAAATGTGAATGGGACATTGAAACGTTATTTGTTAAAATTTCTGATTATAAAAAACAATTAACTAAAGCAAAAAATCAAAAAGATAATATTGAATTCAATAAAAAGAAAAATTCTGAAATTGAAGAAATACGTGATGAAATATCAACTGTTAATTCTGAGGTAAGTAATTTAGATTCTAAATTATTAAATTTATCTGGAAAACTAAAAATGGCTGAAAAGTCTCGAGAAGACGCGGAAACAGGTATTAACAGATTAAAGACATTAGAACAACAATATCAAGCTTATGAATATTATCAAAAAGCAGTTAATCGAGATGGTGTTCCTTATCATTTAATATCAAAAGCTTTACCACAGATTGAATCAGAAATAAATAATATACTTAACCAAATAGTTGATTTTACCATGGTAATGGATACAGATGGTAAGAATATAAATGCTTACATTGTTTATGATGATGATAATTACTGGCCATTAGAATTAACATCTGGAATGGAGAAATTTATATCTTCATTAGCAATACGAACATCATTAATTAATGTATCAAATCTACCTAGACCTAATTTCTTAGCCATCGATGAAGGATTTGGAGTATTAGATTCTGATAATTTAAATAGCATGTATATGTTATTTGATTATTTAAAATCACAATTTGGATTCATCTTATGTATATCACATATTGATGCAATGCGTGACATTGTAGATAAATTAGTAGAAATCAAAAAAGTAAACGGATATTCTGAAATTGCATATGACTAATATTTATATGAAATAAAGGTAACATATGGCTGCAGGTACATGGAATCAAGGAGAACTTGAAAAACGTGTTACAAAAATTGATTTAGAAAATTATCCTACAATACAATTTCGTGATACATCATTAATATCTGATGGAATTTTTGATATTGTAGAATTTCCTACTCGTTTCACAGCCGGAAAAAATTTAATAAAACTTCGGGCTAATAATAACAATGTTTTAGTTAAAAATTCAAAAATTCATATTGAGATATTAGACTCTAACGGATCTCCAATATATTATGAACCATTAAACTATCTAGAACATGACGGTACTAGAGTAATTTCAATTTATATATATCCAGATAAAACTGCACCAGGTATAGGAACAGTTTATATAGCTAGCCGAACAAAAATAGATATAAATACTAATCAACAAGTTCCATTTAGCCGAGATTATAACGATCCAAATTATTTTAATCTTCCAAATGTATTATGGTCGCGTGATATACCAATAGCACCAGAAAATTCAAAAAATAATACAGAGATTATTTTTACGCAACCATATCCTAAAGCAACTGTCCAAGAACGAGTAAATAGGTTTTTTACTCCAATAAATTTATCTGATGTAGAAGTGGCAAGAAGTGGTTCTGGTGTAGTTATAATAAAAGCTATTCCTAGCACTGCTCCAAAACGAAAATCTATTAAATCACTTAGTTCTAATATATCTCAACGTATAAATTATGAAGGCGGCGCCACTGCTAGAACACCGATGAGGTCAGCTGGTAAACAAGCTATAATAAAGCCAGTAGTTAAAAATACTAGTGCCACTAACCAACCATTAGAAGTTGAAAGTGCAGAAATTGTTACAATATCAACGTTTAGTAGATTGGAGACAACAGGATTTGCATTATCATCGTCAATGGAAGGTGGATCTATAACAATTGTTAATCCTCAAGTTGATTTACTTCAAGGTAATAGTTTAATTGATAGCAATGGACATCTTATACCATCGTCACAAACTACAACAGATCAGGCCGCAGTTACTAGTAATGACCTAGGAGATCCATCTATACAACTTTCTGGAAGTTATACATTTGTTATTGATAAAATATTATCAAGTACAAAAGCAAATGTATTTTTATCAACCGGATTTAAAAATGAAGATGAAAATACATTTGGAGCATTTTCCTTTACTACAATAGGTAAAGATGGAGAATATGATATAAAAAATATAAAGGCATCATCAAATTTTACATGCAGCTATGTAGAACCCTTTATATTATCTAGTACAGAACAATCACAATCCTTTGCAGAAATTGTTTTAGGAAATATTGAACCAGCAACTGGTGATGTTCATAAAATACAGACATTATATAAACCTGCAGGACAGTTTGGAGATTTTATTGATGCAGGATATGTAGAAGTTGAACAAGTTGAAATTTTAGAAGATGTAGCATCATTTGAATCTATACAATCAATTGGAATGATATATAATCGCATAGGATATTTTACAAGTTTAGATGACTTTAATGCATATTGGGAAACTCCTGCGGATAGCGTCAACAAAGTACAACTCACACCATCCTTTAAATCAGATATATTAATTGATGGAATTGAACTGACACCTGACAGTACATTTGATGCATCTCTTAATCAATATGGATATATAAATTTAAAATCTGTATATCACCCAAAAGTATATGCAAATACAAGGTATATGTTAACGTTTAATGCTGTGGCAGATGATTCAACACATACATCGACTGATAGTAATATTTTACATCCACGTGTAGACATTTATATATCTGGAAGTAATTCATCTATAGAAGTTGATTCTCAATATCTCAATCGGTATCTAACTAATACTAACGCTGAAATTGATGATATAACTTTATTTGGCACACGTATAGCTACTATAGAAATAGCTCAAGGAAATACATTTGATGCCGATCCCGCATTTTTATCTTTTAGAACTTTAAAAGAAGAAAATATTGATGTATATTTTGTAATACGTAGAGGTAAATGGACATTATCAAATATTAGTTTAAAGTCTGACAAACAAACTGGATTTTCACCAAACTTTACCAGAATAAATACACGAATTCCATCAGAATTTTTAGAAACACCATTAACATTTAAATTTCTTTATTATGATATACATAATAATAAAGCTCAAGCTGAAACAACAGTTTACCCGGTAACATTTTATGGAGATAATTTATTAATTGATGGTACTAATAATTTATTAACCGGTTCATTGTTTATAGGAAATACAACCGGTGCTGGTATTGAATTAGCAGGTGTAAATTCAGGATATATTAGATCTATAGGATATAATGGATTTAAGTCAGCATCTAGAACAGATCAACCCGGTGGATTTATGATATATACCGGATCAGTATTACCAGGATCTCCAGATAATTATAATGGTGTAGGTCTTGAATTAGTACAAGATTCGTCTAGCTTTTTTAAATTTGATACATCTGATGGTATTGATATTAGAGCAAAAAAATTCTTTATTGGATCGGAAGGAACACAATTTATTTCTGGATCTGGTGGAAATATAGAAATATCATCGTCATTATTTCATTTAGATCCTCAAAATAATTCATTAATTATTGGAGCTGATGCAACAATAAATGCTGGATTAACTGTAAATAGTTTAAGAACACCGGCTACTATTAACGGGGCAGGCTCAACCACAAATAACGCTTCATCATCTATAGATTCAGATGGATTTGCAAGATTTGCTTCCGCATCAATTGCAGGATTTAACGTAGTCACAGAAGAAATACGATCTTCAAATAATAATTTAAGATTAAAGGCAACCGGCCAGATAACAGGAACTAATGTTCAATTTACAGGTGGTGAGCTTGCTGGCTGGAAACTTAGTGATAAGTCATTTGATGGTGGCGCAATGCATATAAATAAACAAGGATTTATATCAGCTAGTACTTATTGGAAAATATCATCTTCGGTAAATACTAATGACCCAGGTGGATTTATATCATCATCTCAATTCAAAGTCTCACCAGGTGGTAAAACGACTGGATCTCAAGTATTATTTGATGGCGGAAAAATTGGCGGATGGAACATTAAACCAGTAGCTTTATCGTCTACTGGTGTACATTTAAGTTCAAGTTATGGATTAAAAGTATTTGAAGATGTTAATAATGAAGTTAATGTTAGATACCTAGCATCTGATGATTATGGTATTTTAGGTAAAGTAGGTGGTAATGTTACTTTTGCTTTAGGAGCAAATACAATTACCGGCGAACCTAATAATCATATTGCTGGTTGGGAATTTGATAACGAAAAATTAACTGGCGGTAGTATGATCATTCGAAAAGATGGTACTATTGAATCTGATGGATTTGTATCAAACTTAGCTGGTTCAGGATTTCGATTAACTGCTGCTTCTGGTGGAATGTTAGAAGTTGAAAATGCTAGAATTAGAGGAACTTTATCAACTGCAGTATTTGAAAAAGAAACAGTTAATGCAGTTGGAGGTCAATTATATGTTGCTAATTCAACTACATTAACAGGCTCAGCAGCAAATCCTGGTGGATTTTATTCTGCAACTGCTACTACAATGTCGGTTAAAAACGTTTCTGGATTCTCTGTCGGAGAAATAATTACAGCAAAAAAAGTAAGTAGTACAGGATTTGCGACAGAGTATTTGTTTATAAATTCTGCAAGTAGAAATGATAAATCTAGTGATACCGATCTTGCCGGAAAAATATATGTTATCAGAGGATATGTAAACAATCGTAAATCTAGTTCATTTGGAGACTTAGTATCAGTAGCTCAAACATATACTGGTTCTCAAGTAATTGTATCAACTGGTAAATTAGGAACTGGGTACATTAGATTAAATGCAAATCCTAATGACCAAGCTACTCCATATATGCAAATAGTAGAACGTACTGGTTCTGGTGTATACGATTTAAGTCTTAAAGCTCAGCTAGGAGATTTATCAGGTATTACAGATTCAAGTTTTAGCGATGGAGTTACAGGATTTGGATTATATACCGGAAATGGATATTTTAAAGGTAAATTAGAAATAACAGATCCTGTAGGCGATTCAATGTTAGAGAGCTTTGGAGGAGTTTCTGGTTCAAGTGTACCTTCTACTAAATTAGTCCCAGACGGAGAAATTTCTGGATCACAGTGGTTCCAAACTATAACAACTAGACACCAAGTAAAGAATGGTATTTTGATGGTATCTTCTTCTAATAATTCCAGTTGGAACGGTGAACTGCGAAGTAAGCAACGTTTCCACCGTTCTGGTGATCATAGTTTAGTTTTTGATGTTGTACCTAGAGATATAACAGGAGATCAGTCTGCACCAAGAATGATGATCGGATGGGGAGCAGTGCCGTCTGCATCAACGGTTGTACATCCAACGGCTACATTTCGAAATACAGCTCATGCTTTATATTTTTCAAACGATGATATAACTGTATATCATGGCGGTACTAGTATGGGAACAGTAGCAGCAGATAGTTTAGAAGTTGGAGAAAAATATAGATGTATTATAACACCATTTGGTAATTCATCTAAAAGTGCTCGATATCAAGTATTCAAATATCCTAACCTGACAGGTTCTATAGGAGATGTTGAATTTGCGGGACAACCTCATACACCAGATGATTTAGATGTGAGTATAACTTGTTTGAAAAATACACATGTGATAGATATTTGTAATATACAAGTAACAGCACCAGGACAAAAAACCACAGTAATAGATGGAGGTAGTGTAACAACAGGTAAAATACGATCAACAAATTTTGGAGCATCGGTAGGTTCAGAATTAGATTTAGATGCCGGGACAATTCGATTAGGTGGTAGTAATAGTCCTAAATTTGAAGTTGATACATCAGGTAACGTAACTGCTACTGGCGGAACAATTGCAGGTTGGAGACTTAGCGATGAGTCTTTTGACGGCGGAAATATGCATATAAGCAAGTTAGGTAATATAACATCTAGTACTCATTGGAGAATATCATCATCTCAAGATAAACCTGATCCCGTATCATTTATTTCATCATCAGCTTTTAAAGTTTCTGCGGATGGTAGAATAACTGCAAGTGCGGGTCAAGTAGGAGCTGTAACGTTAGGCACAAATAAAATGTTTGTTGGTACTGGAACATTTTCTGCATCAAATACTCCAATATATATGGATTCAATTGGCCGATTTAGTTTAAAAGATAAATTATCTTGGAATGGTACCAATTTAGCAATTAACGGTACAATAACTATTGGTGCAGCATCAACCACAGAAGTTGATTTTGGAGCAGGTGCAGCAGCAAGTGCATCTGTCAATGCATTAATTCCATTTAAACAATGGGCTACCGCATCGCTAGCGCAGTTAAGAATCTCCGGAGATTTAAACGGAGGTACAGTTCCAGATGATAGGGGCATGTTTACTACTCCATCATATTGGACAAATGGACCATTAGTTCAGATATTTGACACCGGGCCTATCTTCAATAGTTGGCAAAGTGGTCAAACTGATTACAGTGCTATACCTAACAGTGATACGTTCACATTTACTTCCACTGAGGCAGGATCTGGAAGTATTCGAGTAATTGCAAATGATGCGGAAAACGGTGCGCGATTAATAGTTAATTCTAGTTCTGGTTATGTAGCACCTCAATTAATAATGCATGATGATTTTACTGAATTGAATCCTCATGGTAGAAGCGCACCTGTATTTGTTAATCAGAGTGGTAGCAATGGTTTTAACTTTCATACAGGATCCAATTGGGCATTATCTGCTAACATAACAAATTTTGGAGATACGTCTGGTGGAAGTAATACCGGCGAACAAACAGATGCCATATGGGAATATCGTATTCCAATACTATCCGGCTCAAATGTTATTAAAATGTTTTCACCAATTGGAGATGGCGGATCATTAAGAAGATTATCAGTTTTCAAAGATGGTACCATAGGCCAATTAGGAATTGATACTGCTCAATCAGCATCTAATTCAGCTGCCGTCCAAGCTGGTGCAGCATCTGCAAGTGCAGCCATAGGTATAGTAGATGCAGCCGCGGCATCTGCTAGTGCAGCCATAGGTATAGTAGATGCGGCCGCGGCATCTGCCAGTGCAGCAACTGCTCAATCAGCATCTAATGCTGCAACTGTAATGGTAGGCGCAGCATCTTCAAGTGCAGCCTTAGCTATTTTTAGTGCATCATCAGCACAGACTGCAATTGATGATATAGTAAAACAAGTAGTTCTTTCTAATGATTCAATACATATATCATCATCGGGTCAATCCCCTGATTTTGGATTAGCTAAGTTTGGTACTACTACTGAATTTTATGACGGGACATCAGCACAGAACGTAAAATTACAATTAAATACAGTTGGCGTTAAATCATTATTTGATGCAGATAATTATTCACTTATGTTCAATCAAGGTTTGCAAGTAGTATCAGCGTCAAGCCAAGTAGCATTATTTGGACAAGATACAATTGTAGGACGCGTAGCTGCAAATAAATCTAATGTTCAAATTAAAGACGGTAAAGTTAAATTAAGAACTAATACTGTAACAAAATTAGAATTAGATACTACTGGTGCTATATCTGCTAGTGGATTTGCAATAAATGCCGCCGGCGCATT
>Ga0209337_1000646_pt1 | contig 28073 bp, 36 predicted proteins | sample LinPmetageLP53_FD_184044 | JGI IMG/M metagenome (GOLD analysis project Ga0209337, IMG submission 184044) | Marine viral communities from the Pacific Ocean - LP-53 (SPAdes) (version 2) | ecosystem: Environmental > Aquatic > Marine > Oceanic | place: Pacific Ocean | collected 2010-02-08 | reverse complement strand
CTGATGAAAGTGTAAATGTAAAGCCAGTAAAAGAATTGGAACAACAATTAAGAGCTTATTTAGATGAATTAGCACCCGAACTAGGTGTTGTTAGGGACAAGTGGAGACACCTAAGAACAATGGAAGAGGCATTTAAAATGGGTGATGAGGCTTTCAAAAAATCAGCTGATGAATTTGAAGTTATGTTTGATAATTTTGTTAAAGATTTAGATATGAGCAACCCTAAAGATTTAGAAATACTTGCCTCTCTTAGACTAGGTTTTGGAAACAGAATGAGAGATAAATTTTCAAGATCCAATGTTACAAATTTTACAAACAAACTTGCAGATATGGACAAAAGAGAATCTCTAATATTGTCTAAAATTTTTCCAGAAGATAGTGCTGAAGAACTTTTCAAAAAAATTCAACTTTCTGCAACTTCTAATAATGTTATGAATAAAATTTTAAGTGGTTCTCAAACAGCTATAACAACTGCTGGTTTAGAGAGGGTTGGCTTAGGAATTGGTGCTGGAGACTTACTTAGACTTGCAAATGGTGATATGTTAGCTGGTATAAGTGTAGCTAGAAAAGTTCTTGGTTCGTTTTCTAAAGACATGGATGATGATCAGCTAAAACAAGTTGCTCAGGTTATAATGTCAACAAACCCAGCAGCTTTAGAGTCAGCTTTATCATCCAAAGCAGATATGGACAAAATTGTAAAACGCTGGATTAGTGCTGGTCGACTTGTGTCTGGTGGCCTTGGTTCAAGTAGTGTTGTCGCGGCTGGTGCTATTAAAGACAGATACATTCCTTTCTCAGCGGACTTTATGCAAGGTAATGCAGGTACTCTTAGTGAAGACGATTTAAAGACAGGGGATGTTAATCTTAGTACATACCCTCCAGTAGTTCAAAGTGGAGAAATGACACCTGAAGATTGGAATGCAAGCATTGAAGCAGAAGAGCCTGGAGAAATGGATAAAGGTTTCAACATAGGGGCTTTAAGCAGTATAACTGAAAACATAAAACCAAATGCAAGAAGGAAAATTTTAGATGCAGCTAGGCTTACCTAAATATCTTTTAATATTGTCTCTATTCTTGTCAGGATGTACGGGCTTTATAGCGGATTGCCCTTTGAAGTTGGGTGAGCCTTTTTGTAGTTGGAGTAAGAAATGAAAAACAAATGGATATGGATAGGTTTGGCACTGGTAATATTTATTGCTGTTATTTTTTACGGTGTAGATAAGGCGATGTGTACTCCTCCCTGCCTTTAAATGAGCAAACAACTTACAGCTCAACAGAAGTCCACCATGACATGGCGTTGGACTGCACTCATATTTTATTTATTAATCTGTTTCTATGACTTCCTTTTCTGCCCAGTTTGGTGGGGTCTGAACCGACCAGACATAAGTCAGTTTATGGATATTATTAACGCTACATCAGAGCCTATGGTTCAAATGGAATTGATGAAAAAATTAACAGGTCAACACGAGCCTTTCACGCTTTTAGGAGGTGGGTTGTTTCATCTGGCGTTTGGTGCTATACTAACGGGGTCAGCGTTTGCTAACAGGGAGTAATATGAAAAAAGTTTTATTATTTTTAATGTGCGGCTTTCTAGCTCTACTGTATTTATCGGTGCTTGTACCGATGGCATTCGCAGAAGGATGTGACAGTGCGACAAATAGTAATTGCATCGAAACGAATAGCAATACAAATTCCAACTCAGCATCTACAATAGACAGCACAACCACAGTTAAGTCTCCACCACCTTCTGCTATGGCTCCGAGCATTAATTCATCTAGCTCAGACACTTGCCATATAAGCGTAGCAGGAGCTGTGCAGACGCAAATACTGGGTATTTCAGCAGGTAAAACAGTGCGTGACTTAAACTGTGAAAGGCTGAAGAATGCCAAGGTAATGTATGACATGGGTCTTAAAGTTGCAGCTGTGGCGGTGATGTGCGAAGACAAAAGAGTCTGGACTGCTATGAAAGACTCTGGAACCCCGTGTCCAATCAATGGTCTTGTGGGAGATGCGGCTAAGACTGAATGGGAAAACAATCCACAACTTGTACCGGGGTATGTTGCAGGAAAAAAGGAGGAATGGGATGACGATGACAAGAACACCGCTAAAGGTGCTGCTGGCATTGGTGGTCTTTTCTTGGCCTTACTACTGCTCCTCTGAAAACATATATGGCAACACAGAAAACGCTGCTTCCAGAGCTCACACATGGGCAATGAACAACTTACTTCCCAGCCAGACTGGACTGACAGTCGAGGGGATATTCCACCGATACACACTTACTAAAGACCCAACAAAAGACTCCACTGTATCAATTACTAATAAAAAAATAGGTAGTGACAAGTATATATACGAGTATACCGATAATTGGAATAAAATCCCCGGAGGCACTAAAGTTACCTACGACCCAGTTCCTTCTACGTTGGGCAATCTATTTGGTGACGGTGAAATAAAGGTTACAGGAGACGGTTCTTTGTCTGACGTTACAATACTGTATCACTACAAGTTTGATCCATGCCACACACCACTTAGCGACCCAAGCTGCCCTGCGTTTAAAGATGCGCTCTACCAATATCTTTTAGACAATAATTTGCTTAATACACCTAATGTACAAGATCCATATTACAATCAGTGGGTGCAGATTCAACTTGAGGAGCAGGCAGAGGCTGAAGAGCAAGAAGCTTTAGAAACACAAAAAGAAGAAGATAGTGAAGAGTTGTCCGTCGAGGAAATACTTTCTGTTGCAGGTGCGGCAGAGAAAATCGCAGACCCTCTTGAGCAAATGGCTATGATGGCTAAAATTGCAGCAATTGGAAAGTTAGAATTATATTACAATTTTGCTATAGACGGTGGTGTATATAAAGACACTTTAAAAATAAACGGTGGTGATATAAAAGACAATTTAAAAGGACTAAGAAATTTAGCACAAGATGGTGTGCACAGAAGCATAGTTCGCTCACAATATGGCGAATAAACAATGGAGAAAACATGATTAAAAAATTAACATCTTTAATATTTTTGCTTTCAGCTACTTGTGCTTGGGCAGTAAATTCACCGATCAATGGGCTAGTTCAGGCAAATTGCTCAATATACACAACAACCCCGGGGCAGTATGGGAATCCGTCGCCTTGGAAATTATCCACAGCTAGTGCTGACGGTGGAGCTGATGCAATTATAAGAGTAGATATTGCTGCCGCAGACTACTATTATACTAAGTTTACACACCCCAACAGCTTTAGTTCAGCACCCAGCCTTACAGATGGTGTTACATGGACAGGCAGCACAGTGGTAAGTTCGCACTCAGTTGCTGGAATGTCGGCTTATGAAGCGGCAAAGGTCGTTGTCTCTAACACGACAAAATATACCATGACACTAGCTGGCTCGACTTGGTTTAAGGTGGCGTCAACTGCTTCTTACGGTTCTGCGGATAATACTGCATTACCTGCTGGGAACTACACAGCAATGATTGTTGCCGAATGTATTGCAAAGTAGCATTAATCTTTATGTTGCTTGGGTTTCAGGCTCAAGCGCACGAGATGACACCTGCATACCCCAAGTTTGAGCTGTCATACATTGAAGGTGTGTCTGTTACTAAGATGTCTCTTTTTAACAGGCGTAGCGAAATTTCTTATTTTGAGATTGGTGTGTTTACTAAAGATTGGAAAGAAATTCCATTTGCCTCGACATCAAAACTTATAAAGGTGCGTTACACCAAGCGGTATCCGTTTGAGGTGTACGTGCGAAACGATGACTTAGACAAAGTGCAATACATTTGTACAATTTCAAAAATACTCAAGGGAGCGGAGCAAACCAGCCAAATAGCGTCGAGGATTTGTTCCAAAGTAAATTAAATGAGAATATGGTTTATAGTATTATTAATGGTTGCAAAGTCTGCTTTTGCAGACTCGACATCAAACTCACTGAGCCTATCTCTACCCAACTCTGGTACAAACTACCAATCAGACTCTTTTAGATCAGGAGATCTAGATTGCACGAATGCCATTGGATCTGCCACCAATATAGAGTTTGGCCTTACAAGTATTATTCAAGGCGGTACAGCAGAAAACAGTGGAAAAACAGGGGATATTGGTATTTACAGCAAAATTACAATACCATTAGGCAAAAGGGCTAAGTCTAGGATAGATTGTAATAGGCTGTATGAATTAGAGTTACAAAAGAAACAATTAGAAGTAATGAAGTTAAAGCAAGAAATTAATAAGCTACGAGAGTTGGCATTCGAATAAGGAGAGGATCATGGCTGAAGTAGAAATAGGTGGTGCAACTATTAAGGGTGGCAAGCTTATGTTGTTAATACCTCTTTTGGGTACGCTGGGTGGAGGTGCTTGGGCTGGTTTCGAAATTTACAAAGATTACATGGACATGAAAGAGATTGTTCAAGAAATAGACATCGACGCAATTAAAGCTGAGAATGAGCTGGTTCTGACTAAGTTAGAAGATGCGATTGTCTACACGAGAGACATCAAAAACAATCTACGGGATGACCTGCTCAAGCTAGAGGGATACATTGATAAGCTAGAGAAAAAAATCGAAACATCTTCGGAACGTATAAAAACCACGCAAGGTTCTATAGACATGGTGTTGGAAGATGTTTTAAACCAAATGAACGAAGTTCAAAAAGACGTAACATCCGCAATAAGAGAAGTTGAAACTTTAAATAGAGAGACAGAAAAAGATGCTCGTGATACAATGCGCGAAGTTGAAAATAGAATAGAAGAAGACATGACTAAGCTTGAAGATAAATTAAACGAAAGATTACAGGAGGCTTTTGACAATCCACTATCAGACTAAGAGGCTATTATCCCGGCCAGTTCCTCCCAGTCTTCTTTAGACAAGTTTCCTTTCCTAGACCAAGACAACATGTTTAAAAAGTCTTTAATACAAGGTCTGTTGTAAAGTTTTTCAGCTTTAGAGCCATCGATTAAAGCTACAAAGTCTCTACCTATTCTTATTAGCACCCACGCTTGCCCTTGGTTTTTGCTGTAATTCTCTAACCAAAGAGATTGATTTAACATAAGCCCAGAGCTGATGCGTTTCTTTGGCCATTTAGGCAGATACTTTAACTCTATCCAGCCTGATTTTGCTTCATTTACATAATGAATATCTGGCATTCCTTTTGAAACTTTATTTTCAACTCTATACATTTCGATTGGCAAAGAGTTCCTAATAAGAACCCAAAAATTTCTCTCACTCATTTAATTCCTCCGCAATCTTTTTAAGATTATCGTCTAGCTTTGTCCATAAAGCTGACTTCTCTTTTTCAGTTATTGGCTCAATTGGGAAAAGAGCCTCTATCATAGGCTCAAGAGCTTTTACTGTTTTGGCTCTATTTCCGGACATTGAGGCCATCGCTATCGCTTTTATTGCATCACTCATTTCTTCTCCTCTAGTAAAAACAAAGACATTGGGTCTTTTGTTATTATATCAGCTAAACTCTTTTTTTCCCGAAGAGCTTTGATTATCTTGCTGTCGATTGTTTTTCGTGCTTCTATATCAATATAGGTCACGTTATTTTTAGTTCCTATTCGGTGGCACCTGTCTTCAGATTGCATTCTTATTTCTAAATCAAAACTGTTAGAATAATAAACAACATAATCTGCAGCTGTTAGTGTTAGTCCTATACCACCAGACTGAGGCTGACCGATAAAATATCGAATACTATCATCATTTTGAAACCTGTACACAGCAGCCTCTCTGTCGTCATTTGACACCTCTCCGTGATAACTAACCGCTAAATCACCTAATGCGGCCTCTATAGCCTTTAAATCAGCTTTAAACCTAGCCCAAATGATCACCTTTGAGTTGATATCCCCAAGTATCTCTTTTAAAGCTTCTAAGCGAAGGTTTTTGTTTTCGATAGGCTCTACACCATTTTCTGTCGGAAACCAGCCACAGGTTATCTGCTGGAGCCGCAATAGCCTTGTAATTGCTTCTGGTGCATTAACCACTTGCCCTTCTAATTCAGCGACGAAAGACTCTTTCATGTTTTTGTAAATTTTAATTTGTTTAGCAGACATCTCGACATAATGCCTTTGGTAAATTTTATCAGGCAGATCTAAGCAATCTTTTTTTAGAACCCTAAAACTGTGCCCTTCTATGTTCCTTGTCAGCTCGTCTATATTCTGGTAAGATATAATCTGCCTATTCTCGAAACCCCCCATTGTGCAATACCTCGCTCTAAAAGAGTAAAAGCTGTCGTAACCTAATATTTTGTGATCTAGAAATTTAAACTGAGAGTAAACATCTTCTGGTCCTTTAGTTACAGGTGTGCCAGTCATAATTCTAAGGTATTCAGCTTGCTTACCGAATTTAGTTATTATTTTAGTTCTTTTTGCTCCCGGTCGTTTTATTCTAGAGCTTTCATCTACAACTAGCATAACTTTATTACTCAATAAAGCTTTTTGCATAAATTCTATTGCTTTTATGCTTGTGAAAGCTTCAACATTAAAACTAAATATTTTTAAACAATCTGAAGCACCAATAACTGAATTATATTCTTCTGTCCTTTTCTTATTCATTCCGGCTGTGTAAAATACAGACTTATGCACACACCACTTAGGCATATGTATAGGAATTTCTGAATTAATCCAGTTTCTGTGCACACCATTAGGAGCAATAACAATTAAAGCTGTTATTTCACCTTTGCCATAAAGGTAGGCGGCATTGTCGATTATTACTTTAGTTTTCCCTGTGCCTTGCTCCATCAATAAAGCAAAAGATTTTTTATCCCGGCTCATGTAAAAGGCTTTGCGTTGGTGCTCAAAAGGCTTAGTTTCGAAATTAAAATCATCGTTTTCAGGAAGATCTTCTTTTTTCATTCTAAGAACTTCTTCAGCTTCTTTTAAATTATTAATGTAATCATCTAATATATATAAAACCTCGTCATCCCAAATAGCATCTGGCCAGTATTTATTTATCCTCTCAATACTAGCTCCAGTAGGATCAAACATTAAACTTCTGCCAATCCACTTTTTATATCCGGGAAGCGAAGTTAATTTATCAAAATTACCTCCACCCAGAGGAACAGTAGCAATGCAATATTTACCGAAAGGTGCTTTTGTTATTCTCATTACCATTGTTTTTCATCATCCTGTTCATCATAACCTGAATTGTATTCTTTAATTTCCTCAGGGGTCATGAAGTTTCTAGTTATTTCTATTTGCTGACCCCACCAATTAGCATAATGATGTGGCTTTTTAGCTCTTCCATAATATTTATCTAAACTCCCCCTAGAGTAGGGAGAGCCAGTTTCATAATCTTTAACCATTTTTTCAGTGCTCATTATATTACATCCATAGTAAAGAGCCGAGGTCTTCTTCTGAATATGATACGAAATCACCTTCAGTTTTTAAAACCTCTGGAGCTCCACCCCAAGCCTCGACTAATAAACACTTACCTATAATTTGGTTGACCCTCTGCTCAACATAACCGTCAGCAGTTTCATTCTCAAAGTCGTATTTGCCAGTTTTAACCCAACCTCCTTTAAAAACTTTTTTCCAAAGGATAGTACCCTTTGCCTTACCGACCTTTTTCCCTCTTTTGAATTTAGGAAGTGCGTCTATTGTTTCTTTACCAAACCACTTAACAGCTAAATCAAAACCAAAATCAGAAGCTAATGAAGCTGTCTTATAATTAAATTTTGCATAATGTACCATTTTATTTCTCCCATATATAAGAAATGTCTAACGCTATCTCTTCATAAAGAAGCTCTAAAGCGACCGAACTCCTAACCATCTGTCTTTCATGGTGTGTAACATAGATTATGTGTTTTTTGCTATCGGTCATTTTATTTCTCCTTTTGTTACTTTTATAAGTGTGCGCTGGTGCAAGCATTGAATGTTATAACCACCAGCTAATATTGTTTCTATAATAACTGCGTGTCCACCTACGTTGAAGAAACCTTCAGAACCATCACTGTGATGTACTAATGTAAACTCTGGAATAGTTGTTATGTCTTTTTTTTCTAAAGCATTTACTATTCTTGCGTTACGCTTTGCAATTATAGCTGATATATTTTTTGCAACATACTCTGTAAGCATTGCTTTATTGCTACCAGACATTTGATTGTACCAACCTTTGCCACCAGCTATTTCACACCTCTCAGCGTAATTCCATTTACCACTGTGCGCTCTTAAAGCATCATAACGCTCCATTGCCCAAGCTGTTTGACGCTCTAGCATTTTTCCATCTAATTCAATAAAGGCTTTTTCTATTTGCTCTAACATTTTACTTCCTTTCTCAGTTTATAAGGCATTCTATCTTTTATCACCAGAGAAGTAAATAGACAAAGTTTCCTTTAAAAACAATGACTTATACAAGTGCTCGCCACTTCTCTATATTTATCTTTCTATATCCTTGTCTAATTGTTCCTTTTATAAGATACCAGTCCCCTATTCTTCCATCTTCAACAATTGGCTTGCCTAATTTAGGATATTTAAATCTGTCTATTCCAGCTATTATTGGTCCGGTATCATCCTCGAAAGTTAAATTGAGCCACAAATTATGAGTTTCAGCTCTTCGACCACCTCTTTTAGCCAAATTAACTGCTTCATTAAGATCTCGTAAATTCTTCTCTTTTAACTTACCAAAGAAAACAAAAGTTCCCGGATTGTCAGCTTCTAAGTCTTGTATGTCAGTTATTGGTGTTACAATTTTATGCGAACTAGGGTCTTTCTTTATATGACCAAAACGTCTTTCACACTCGAATATGTCATCATAAGGCGTTTCACCATTGTCTAAAAGTTTTTCTTGTCTAGGGGTCAGCGGTTGCTTCATTTCTCTTCTATTAATAATGTCTTCAGCGAGCTTTGGACCAACACCTTTTATCCCTATTAATCCACCTATCAGCTCACCATCCTGAACTGACCAATTTAATTTAGACTTAAATTTATCATACGGTTTGTAAACGAGACCCTCCCTTGCAACTTCGCGCAATAGCTTAACGCCTTGATCGTCATCTTTAACATTCCTAAGACAAGCAGCAGCGAACTCTAAAGGAAAGCGGCTTTTTAAAACGCAGCACCAATAGCTTACCATCGCATAAGAAACTGCGTGACTTCTATTAAAAGCCATAGAACCCATTGTGTTGATGTTGTCCCATATTTCACGAGCTTTCTTTTCTTCTATTCCGTTTTCCTCAGCACCAACTTTAAACCTTTGCCAGTATCTATCAAAGAACTCCTCTCCTAAAGATTTGCTCATAGCTCTCCTGAGTTGAGAGACTTCTTCCCAAGTCAATTTTCCTATTTCACGAGCTATTGTCATCACTTGTTCTTGGTAAACAACAATGCCATAAGTAACTTCTGTTGATTCAGCAGTCATTGGGTGAAAATGGTAAACAGGCTCTGCCCCAGTTCTTTTTTTAATAAATTCAGTTGCCCCACCAGAGTTTAATGGTCCAGGACGAGCCAAAGCTGTTATAGAAGATATATCTTCAAAATTATGAACTTTCATCTGCCTAGTTAAAGATTGCAAAGCATAGCCTTCAAACTGAAATATACCTGCATATTTTTCATCGTTTAATATTTTAAAAGCTTTATCATCATCTAAAGGAAAATTAACAATTTCTTTCCTTTCCCAACCAACTTGGTCTAAAACATCTTGCAAAACTGATAAAGTTCTTAACCCCAAAGCATCAATCTTTAACAAGTTTAAGTCTTCAGCATCTTTCTTGTCTATTTGGGCTGCACCACTTTGAGCACTTACTGAGCAATATTTACTAACTGGCTCCTCTGTTACAATTATTCCTGCGGCATGAACCCCTGAATGGCGAGCGTGATTTTCCATTTTTTCTGCTATTTTCATTTGTGGGTATTTTTTAAGAACTGCTTTGCCTATTTCTAAATCATTAAAAGTATCCATTATGCACATCGCTGCACGAGCATCTCCTGAGCTCCGCTCTATTATCGCACCTTTTAGATCATTAACCTCCCAAGAAGGTATCGCGAGCTCCTTGGCAACTTCGGTTATTGTGCTTTTTGCTTTATACCTACTAACAGTTCCTAGATGAGCTACTTTCTCTGCACCATACTTATCTCTTAAATACTGAAAAACCATTTCCCTCCGATCATCTTGAAAGTCTATGTCTATGTCGGGTAAGTCTTCTCGCGTAACATCAATAAATCTTTCGAATAGCAGATCAAACTTTAAAGGGTCAACATCTGTTATTCCTGTTAAATAGCAAACTAATGAACCTGCGGAAGAGCCTCGAGCTGGACCAACTAACATGTGTTTTTTCGCATAGCTTATCATGTCAGCAATAACATAAAAATAATCTTCAAATTTTTTCATAGCAATCATGTCTATTTCACGTCGTAAACGGTCTTTATAAGTGGGATCAGACAAGTCTATGTTTCTTTCTTTAGCACCTTCGATACACATCTGCTCGAGTGTTTTGTCTGGGGAGAAAGAAATCATTTGCGCAACTGGTAAATCAACCTCGCACATATCAGATATTTTATAGGTATTTTCAATTGCCTCTTTGGGCATCCATGGAATGCAATCTAAAATTTCCCAATCAGTAAGCAAATGCATCGGCTTAGTTCTTTCCATGCGGTTCATGCCAACTAAAACTTCATAAGCTTTTCGCTCACCAACTCTTGGGTAATAATTGTCAGAAGTTGCTACTGGTTTAAACCCTTTTTGCTTACAGAATTCTAAAGCCTTGGGGGAACTCATCGGGTTAATTTCTATGTATAAATTCTCTTTTTTAGACAAAGGAAGCAATCCCCATTCAGGGTGCGTCCCACTTATCATTATTACATTCTCACTAACATCAAAAAGATCTTCATAACTCATCCGGGGGAAATAGTAAAAATTATCTTTTGCTGTGCTTTTTGTAACAAGGTCGTAAATCTCTGAAAGACCATCATTGTTCTTAGCTATAAATGCCATGTAATTTGCTGGCTGTTTTGAGCGTTCTTTTGCATCTTCAACTACAGCTATCTCAGCTCCGAATAACGGCTTTTTACCTGCCTTTTTGCATGCCTTAGAAAATGCAACATGACCCCAAGTTCCTGAGTCAGCTATTCCTAAAGACTTTTCAGGGCAGCTGTCTATTACATCATTAATTCTGCCATAAGCTTTCCGGAAAGAATACTCTGTTCTTGTTCTTAGCTGTATCATCCAATGGACTTTATTATAATTTCAACAATAATATTACCTATTATAAATCCTGCTATTGCTATTGTCATTCCATGTGTCCCATCTTTTTATACCATTTAATTATTTCTATTGTTGCTTCAACATCATTTAAAGATCTGTGGGCACCTTCTATTTTTTTACCCATAACCTCTTCATAAACATCACCTAGCTTTCTCATTTTACCCCATATGCCTTGACCTATTTCTATGGTGCAAATGTGATCCATTGGCCATGGGAACTTCGTGACTTTATCAATTCTCTCTAATTCAAATCTTAATATTTTTCTATCAAAAGGTAAATTGTGTGCAGCCATAGAGGTCTCGCCCAAAAAGAATTTACAAATATCTTTGTAGTGAGCAATAAATGGCTTTTTATCTTTTAAGTCATCATCTGTTATTCCTGTTATTTTAGTTATCCTAGGATCAAGTTGATGGCCGGGGTTGCACATAAATTCTAACCTGTCATATTCTTCAAAAGTGCCATCGGTTATTCTTATTGCACCGAATTCTATTATCTTAGGCTGTAGGTCTAGGTCTGAACCTTCGGCTTTAGGCAGCCCAGTTGTTTCAAGATCAAATACTATCATGGTCAATTGACTCCAGAATTAATGAGTAAACGCCTAAGTCATGGACAGAGTCAATATGAGGTTTCGGCCAACCTTGGCAATACCGGGTAAGCTTTGCAACTTGCATATTAATTATACCAAAGCGATTATAGTCTTTAATTGTTTTAAGCTCAATCCCATTAGGAAATAAAGCCAGCATAACTTTACCATGGCTTAAATAATTGTCTCCATATTCTTTATTTCTTTCCTTGAAAGTTATTAAAGCTTCTTCCATGCATTCAATTGGACTTTTAGTCATTTTCGTTCCTTTCTTTTTCACGCTCTATTTCAATGTCAAAATAATTAGCTTTATCAAAAAGCTCCTGGAGTTCGCTTCTGGCAATGCTACTTAGGTCGAAAAGCCTTGCTATTTTCTCTCCACCTAGCTCAATGTCATTGCCATTAATTCTCAATTCATCTGACATTATGTAAAAAAGTCCATAAGGCTTTCGAAAATTGTCTTCGGTTTTTTCTTCTCGACAACTTTAGCAGGTGTCTTTTTAACTTTAACAAGTGTCTTTTTAACCTTAACTTCCTTATCTAAATTAGGCTCGTTTTTATTTTGAAGCTTTCTTACTTTAGCAAGTTCTTTTTTTATCAGTACGCTTGGGTTGGCTGAAGGGGATCTTTTGTAAAGAATATAATCAACCTGAGCTTTATCAAGCTTAAAGTATTTGGCTATTTCTTTATTGGTTAGACTCTTGTCCTTATCCATTTCAAAGATCTCGTCTACAAGTATTTGGCTAAATTTTTTCATTACAATTCTCCTTTTAAAGGTTTAATTATTCCCAAAGATGGGTTTTTTAAATCTGTTATCTCAAGACATAGGCTAGTTAATTGCTCGCAAATATCAACTATAATTAACCTTTGTCTTGTTCCGATAACATTTAATTTTAAATTCTCCTCGCTAATAGCAGACCGATAGTCGTAAATGTAATTCATTACTTGAGAGCCTTGGGGTATTAACTTCTTGTTTCCTAGCAATATAACTTCTTCCCAAATTTTAAAAACAACTGAAGAAAGATCAGCTAAAGCAACAACAATCCCTTCCCGGCCTTCTTTTGCAAAAGCCCACCTATTTTTTACATTTTCTGGATTTGATAAACACAACTCATTAACAATTTGATTTATTCCTTGCTCGGCTATTTTATTGAATATTTTAGCTGAAGCTTTGCTATAATATTTAGTTGGTCTGGGGATGTCCCCGGTCACAACTTCATCAATATCATGAACAACTGCTCCTTCTAATGCAAGGCCTGTGTTAAAAATTTTCTCTTCTTTAACAAAGTTTAACTCCTCGCAAAGAAGGTAAGTGAAAAGACAAACAAAGCCAGTGTGTTCTAAAACCGACTCCTCTCTTAAAAGGTGCAGCTGAGAATATCTTTTTATTGCAGCCATACTTTGAGAAATGTTAAAAAGTTTTATAATGTCCATTAAATAACATCCGGATTAAAGTCTTGGAATTCTTTTAAAATTAACGAGCGTCTGCCAACATGGTCTTTCCAGTCTATACCGCTCAACCCAGCTCTCCCAGTTTCAGGCATGTCCCAACTTCTAGAAACTAAAGCTGCAAACTTTCGCAACTCTTTTGTTCCAACAACATGCGCATCAACACTTTCTTTTAGCATTATGTTTAGTCCAAAATTTTCATTGGTGTATGTTATAGAATATCTTTTATGCTCATCAGCACTTAAATCGCTTTTGTATTTAAAGTGGTCTGCTAAAGCTTTGAAGTATCCCATCTCATAAACCGTGCCTGTGTCTCGACCATCAACAATCGCAAACAAAACATTAGCATCTATCATTGCTGAAACATTGCTATCGTAAATCCTTTTGGACTCTTTAGTTCTGTCTTCTAAAGACAAGTGAGATATTACACCACCACTTTTCCTTGGTGAAAAATATTCTAAACCATATCTATCAAATTCAGCCTCTATTGCTGATATTGTTTCAATTTGCTTTTCATTAAAAAATGGTCCAGCTAAGTAAATTTTCATTGTCATTATTTTGTCTCCGCTTTTTCTATATGTTTTTGCCAAAAGGCAGGTCTGTAACTTGCTTCTATTTTAACCATCGGCATGTACTTTTCGTCGATAGGTGTAGAGGTTAAGTTACTGTGAATGGGGCAAGGTGCTCCGGGGTCATCGTCTGTGTGCCTTAGTTCGGCATCACGTGTATAAGGGCAAAAGCCTTTATTACATGGCAGGTCTTGCTCTCCGATAGTTATGTATTCTTGAGCAACAACTATTATGTCTTTCCAAATACCATACTGAGCAATCCAACACTGCCTTTTATTAACAACAGTTTTCCAAAAATCAACCTCAGCTGAAATAGATATTTTGATCTTATCACCAAGAGTTCTCGTCCAACAATCTTTTGCTTTTATTATTTCCATAAGGTTGTCTTTTATGGTGTAGTTACGATGGCGAACAACTTGGGCTCTTAACCCAATAGTCATCTCCTGGAACACAGTTACTATTGGTCCACTTTTACCACTGACCATCTCGTTTTTTTGCAACATAGGTATCGGGTCAACATAGCTATAGTTGTCAGCATACTTGTGTAACTGGAATTTATTATCAAGCTCTGTTTTACCAATAATGTAATATTCATCTATTTTAGCAAGCTCTTTGTAAAGCTTGTAAATTTTTATTAAACCTCTCCAAGACAACCTAGTGGTAAATGATGTCTTTGCACAAATGGGCATGTGTAGCCGATACTCATCTTGAATTATACCTCCAAACATATCAGCATAAATTCTATTCTTCAGCAAAACAATGTCGTCCATCGTTTCAGAATATTTAAAGTAATCCGGAACATCAAATTCAGAAGGTGCATCAACCCGGGAAGTTCTTGCCCACATTACATGGTCTCTAAATGAGGCGAATATCTCTCGCTCTAATATAGTGCATTCGATACTCATAACAACAGAAGGTATCTCGTTCACTGGTGCATCTATAGACAAGATTGTGTCTAATGGTGTAGTGTCGTCGGGAGTTCGTGACAACTCCCAAGCAACCCTAGACAAATTCTTTCCATCAGAGGAAAGTCTGTCGTCTGATATTATTTTAAGTTTCATAAATTTCTGCCCAACCTTTCTTAACATCCCAATTAATGTCCTGCGCCCGGCCACCTTCTTTTATGTAAAGGTCGTATGGCATATCAGCACCATGCCTCAGCAATATCTCAAATGAGGCATATCCACAGACAGGCTTAGTGTTGGCTCTGCGTGGATTAACTTTTGTGTTAATCTTAATCCACCTCCACCTCGTTCCATTACGAATAGACTTAGGCTTGGCCAATTTTTTGCCCGGCTTTAAAGTTGGCAAATGAATCTTAGAAGAAGAGATTGGTGTTTTAAAGCTCAAACGACCATCATCATTGTATTGGTCTTTTTGGTCGCAAGCATCAAACAACAACCAAAGCCTCTCTGCAGCAACTTTTCTAGTTGTTGGGTAAAATTCTTTTGCATCGAATTTATAGTCAGCTGGTTTGAGTGTGTAAAAAAGTGCAGCGAACTCATCAATTGTCCAGCCACGAAGTTTAGCTATTTCATCAGGTGACTCTACAATAGCAAAACCATTGCCAGTCTGTGAAGCCTCCTTACGAGAACTAAACTTAACAACTTTATATTCTGACTTGTGGCCTGTGGCCGAATTAAAAGATTTATTATACATTGCATAAGCAATCATGATTTATTTCCTTTCTCATATGTACCCCTATTCTATCTGATATCATCAAAAGAGTAAAGTAAAAAGATTTCCTTTTAAAACAATAACTTATCATATGCTAAAATACCTTAATCCTCTAGGGCTGACCAGAAAAAGGTTTTGTTTCACTCTTGTTAAAGCAACATACCACACCCTGTTCTCTTCGTCGGTGCCTAAATTGTCCCAACTTAATTTGCCCATGTCTGTTAATAAAACAACATTATCAGCTTCGCCACCTTTGCTCTGGTGTATTGTTGAAATTGTTATTTTAGGTTTGTCTGAGAACTGCTGCCCATTTCGCAAGCAAGACCTCAAATATTCCCTTTCATCAGGAGGCAAATTTCTTAGAACCTCCATCCAATCTTTATTTTTAAAATCATCAGGCATTCCCAAGTCACCTATACCATAAGCATCTTTAGGTTTAAGCTTAACATTAAAATTAAAGAATTTAATTAAGTTTTTAGCTTCATGCATTGAAATTTTAATATCTTTCCGAATTCTTTCCCATGATGTTATAGCTTTTGTTTCAGAGGACTCTAAAGAACTTTTACCATTCATATTATATGCTTGGCCTTGTTGCCTTACAATTTTTTTAATTCTACTTAAAAGGTATTTGCTTCGGCTCATGCAAAGCCAAGTTCCTTCATGCTCATTAAAGTTTATATTCTCGTCATGTCCTATGTAGAATACAGCACCTTTCTCCTCTCGAGGTGCCCATGCTTTGGGGTATCGATTTTTAATCCTGCTTGTAACATCATTTGCTAAAGAGTGCACTGATTTAGGAATTCTAAAAGATTGCGGCAAAATAACCTTTTCACCTTTAAGGCTTAGAAACTTTTTAACATCTGCCCCTGCCCATTCAAAAATTGCCTGATCGTCATCCCCGGCAATGTAAACTTCTTTTGCTTGGGAAGATGCTATTATTGCCATGCGATACTGAAGAGAGCTAAGATCTTGTGCTTCATCAATTATACAAATGTCAATCGGTAAAGGAACTTGGTATCTTTGCAACATGTCTGTGAAATCTAAAATGCCGTTTTCTTTTTTGTAAGTTAAAAGAGAAGAGCCGTATTGCTTGACTGCGTGTAGAGTTAAATCATTTTGATTCGTTAAATAGTATTGGTCTTCAATAGAACGAATACCAACTCTCGCCAAAGACTCAACTCTAGAGCATTTATCACCTAAACCATCACCAGTGTGAATGCCAATGTCTTCATCATAAATACCCTTAAACTCAACACCTAAAGCTTTTCCCAACTTCCTGTAATGAGAGTCAGTCATCACTTCGTCTCTTTGTAATCTCAAAACTTTAAATGCGAGAGAGTGCAAAGTTCTAAAATAAATAAACCTCCCAGCATCAAAACCAAATTGAGCCATAGCTCTCTCTTGTGCTTCAGAGGCGGCTTTCCGGGTGAATGCTAAGTAAGCAATCCTTTCAGGGGGGATGCCTTTTTCTAAACTTTCTTCAACTATCCGCAACAGCCTTGTTGTTTTACCTGTCCCTGGTGGTCCCAGAATTATCTGGACTTTCCTCATTTGTTATTTTCCTTTCTGAAATTTGCATTCTTATATTCCTCCAGTTGCGCTCTATTCTGCTCGCAATGTCGGGACTTTCCTCGTGAGACTGTATTACTTTATTTACTTCTTTTTCTATTACAAGTAACGCCTCCAAAACTTCATTCGAAAGATTATCTTCTTTCATCTTCATTAATATCCATTCATGGTAAAGCATCAAAAGTCCTCCGTTACACTGCTTGGTATGTCTAATATGTCGTCATCATCGTAAAAATCTGGCTCAGGAACTGACCAAACCTTAACTGGCTTGGACTTTATTCTAAAGCTTTTTCTGTCGCCACCCAGTGTTCTTAACCATGACCAGACTTGGTGTTGCGACGGATACCTAAACCTGCGAGCCTCTAAGTAAATGAATAAATCTTCAGACCTAAAATAGACCTTTCCTTCTTCGCTGTCGTGCCAAGGCTTCGCGTTCATTATTTCATCTTTTTGGCGTGCTTGAACCTTACCTGTTAAAAAGCTATCTAACATTTTTTCAAATTGACCTTGAGGAGAGGCATCATCTGGGTCTTGTATTACCTCGACACTTTGAAGTAATTCGTTTATTCTTTTCTCCCAGATTTGTCCCGGCATTGTTGAAGGGCATTTATTTAACTTCTCTACACATATTTTTTGAAGCTGACGTTGGTCTAATAATTGCTGAGTTGTTACTTCAATGCGTTCACCTTGCATTTCTATGTACCAACGAACTGATTGTCTGTTTTCAGTTTCGTATTTAGTTATGGCGTCGACTTCTATTGCGTTCGCTCCTCCGTAACCACCAACCCCAAACTCTCTTTTTATACATTTAGATTTTTCACAATAATTACATATTGGAGATTGCTTACAAGTGTATGCGTAATCTTTTTTACTAACTGATTTAACAAGACCATTAACCTCCCCCATGGGCAGTGGATCTTCTAAATGCTCATAGTTAAACTTCATAAGGTCTTCTTGCCAGTCATCAGGGTTTTTCTTCCGGAAATAAACACCAACATTAAACAATGAAATATTTCTGCCACCTTCTGGGAAACCCATTGTCATTATGTGTTGGAGGCAAGGTGGTCCATCTTCGAAATGCTTAACGAGCTCTGGGGTAAATTTGTCCAGCTTTTCATGGGTAGTTCTTTTCTTTTCAGCCAGTTCTATAAATTGTTTTAAATTTAATTTGTTACCTTTGTGAATGGCAAATCTTTCTGTATTGTCTCCATTCCAATAACAAAGATTTATCCAGTTGCCCCTGTCTCTATCATTTGCACGACTAATTTGTTTGGGGAAAACCTCTGATCCTCCATAACCTAGTTGTGCGGCAAATTCATTTAATTTAGTAACCATGTCAACTGCGGCTATCGCAGGTTCGCAAAACAAATACAAGTGTGCACCACCTGATTTACTTCTGCATAAAATCAAAGGAGTGTTTCTTATTTTCTTTTCAAGTGATTCCAGAGACTCATTAAGTTTGACATCGCCTCTTATGTCAATATCAATTACTCCGAAATTACAGCTATTGTCTATTTTAAGCATAATAATGCCTAGAATATATTCGCCACCGTTTAAATGTTCGTTAAAATTATTTTCAGTTGCTGGCTCACTAACTGTTACTGCTCTTCCTGACATTTTACCATCGGCTTCTTTTTTTTGAACTCTGTATTGGCCATGGGCTAACTCATAACCTTGAAACAGAGACATGAACCTTTGGACTTCCATTATTTATCCTTTCTAAATGCGGGGAGAGGTGCTCTAACCCTCTCCCCTAGATGATGTGATAAGACTTTGTGAAGGAACTACATCACATCATCGTTCGCAGTGTCAGCTTTTACCTTTATTTCACCAGATTTTACTTTATTTTTAAAAGCTCGAGCTTCCATGTAAAGATCCTTACCATTAGGAACATTTTCAGGATTCAATATACCTCCTGACTTGGAGTCAAATATTGGCTCAATAGACCAATTAAACCAACTGCCTTGGTCGTTAGTTTCAGGAGTGCTCTTCACCTGATAAGCTGTCCAAAAAGATGCTGGGTTTACAGTCATTCCTTTTTTAGCCATAGCAGGATCAGGGTGCGGTATTTGCAACCTGTTCAGCATAGAGTTCCATTGCTGCGACTTCCTAAGTCCTGATGAGCTCATAGAAATAAGTGCTGGAAAATATGCACCGTCTTCTATAATGTAAGCGAAATACTCAGCAGTTAAAGACATCTCATTGCCATCTGGTGTTCGCAACTTACCTTTATCATCTTTAACACATTGATTAAAATTGTCAGGTGTTAAGCCATGATCATTGATAAATTTGCGATCCGGAGACCACTCAATGTAAGTTTTGCGATATGTAACTGGCACAACTGTTATACCAACCTCACCATCATAAACTTTATTGGTTACGTTATCAAATATGCAACCTTCTTCAGCACCTTTGATATATGCACCGTCTGATTTTTTTACTTGCGGTGAACCCGATTGTAAAATTCTGATGCGTGGTATCAACATATCATCAGCGGTCATGTTGTCGCTCGCTGTGCCTACATCATCTAAAATCAAACTTGCGTCAAAAGCAACCACATTGCTTTCTTTTACTTCCGATACTTCTTTATTATTTGACATTATTTCCTCCTGTCAGTTTGGCTTTTCGGCCTGTGTAAATTTTAAACAAGTCATGGGGAACTTTTTTGTTGTCGCTTAATCTTTCTTTAATAAGATTGTTAAGCGTTGCATAATGAACACCCACACTACGCTTGTAAAGACGATTGCCATCACGCAAACTTTTAGTGAAGTCGTTGCACGCTTTGTCTTCGTCTCTACCAAATTGAACCTCAACACCGTTTTTGATTAAATCACCAGCATTATTCGCTCGTAACCAATCGAAACATTGTTGTTGGCGCGTCTCTAGTTCGCTCCTTTTTTCGCCTTTTGCTTTTTGAATAGCACTAGTCGAAGGGATTGAGCCAGATGTAATCTCCTGAATTGTACAATTATAACCATTATTAAGTGTAAAATCCCGGACATTCAGTTCTTGCATTAAATCAGGCAATTCCTGTTCAGCCAAAGTATTTAGGTTCTGCTTCTTTTGCTTTAGCTTTTCTTCTAATTGCTTAATCTCTTCTTCGAGATCAAACATTCTTTGACCTAAAGCAGTCACTGCACCTAGTGTGTTCGACGCAGGTGCCACGTCTTCTAGCAGATCTATAGTCATGCTTCTACCTTTCTCATTTCTAAAGCAACAGGCATATACCAACCTTTTCTTCTATCCCGGTTGCCTTCTTCCATATTACGCTCCCACCTTAGGACACGCACGACAGGAGACTTTTCAGATGCAATCATGCAAGCAATCATAACAGCTATTGGGTCTCCCCCTCCTGGCCACAAAAGGTAATCTTCTGGACCAAAATCTCTCATAATTCGACGAGCTTTTTGTATGCTTGGTATTGGAACAAATTGAGGTTTCTCATTAGGTTCAAAGACAACCTCAAGCGTACCATAACGAGAAGCATCAGAAAGGTCGGGAGTCCAACCAAACTTATTCTCAACAGGCCGATTAACAATATAAACTTTTGGCATAATAATCCTTTCTCAGTAGAACTTTACTTTAGTCTTATTTTTGTAAAATTAAAAGTTTTTTCTTTCAAATATCAACTTCATTCATCTCCGACCAGATATCACTATCCCATGGATACCAGCCAGGGGAAAGTCTGTGTGATTTGTAATAACCAAAACCATGACTCGCAGCCCAATTAGTGAATGCCAAGGTTCCCTCTTCGGACTTCCACCTTCTGTTGCAGACAGAACAAGAGTAATAAAATCTAGTTGGCTTGCCTTTTCTTTTCCAACTTCCTCTGCGAATAACTTTAGAGGAATGGCAATTAATGCAAAACATTTTCGTTTCCTTTCTTAGAATTTTATTCTCTGCTATAAAAAATAAAAAGTAAAGTATTTTTTTGCGTTCCCGGTCTTATCATTTAAAAACAATTGCGTAACCGCGTTCCCGGTCTTTTCTAGGAAAAGTTGTTTTGGTAGGCGTTCTAGATTTTCAGCTGTTTATATATAGGCAGAATTTCAACTAAAAAAATAATTAAAAAAATAAACGATTGTTCGGGAACGGGGGAACGCTTCGCTGTTTTTCCCTGCAATTACAAAAGTTTATGGGCGTTCCTCTTCCCCTTAAAAAGGGGAGTTGCGATCCCGACCTTCGGTAACGCCCTTTTAAGTCATTGTTTTTAAAAGGAACTTTACCTATTTACTTTTTGGTCATTATAAGATAGAATAAAGTATATTAAGAGAAATAGTTCTTTTAATATTTCTGAGAAAGGAGGCTCTTATGAGCCACGATACAAAAATGACGGAGGCTTTAGTAGATGATGCTAAAGCATTCGCGATAAAAGAGGAAGGCGACGAGCTTCTCTCTAGTTATCAATACCACGCCTCTAAGCACTACAGTGCTTTAGGGCATGGCGCAGCGGCTGACGCTCTTTACACAGCTGAAGGGTGCGCGGCTCGGCTGAAGAAGCTCGGCTTGCCTGTGCCTAGTTTGCTTGAGGCAGCTAAAGCATACGACTAAAGTCCCCGGGGGAGTTTCGGCTCCCCCTTCATTTTTAATATAGGAGTTAAAATGAAATTATATAAATATGAAAACCCAACTTACCATGGCCATTATAAGATGAGCAAAAAAGATGCTCGTCAGCAGGCACGTGAAGATGGTGTTCACTCTGGTAGAATAATGGAGCTGCACTTAGAAACTGCACAAATCCATGAGACAATTGCTAATCTTTTAAATCAGGTTGCTGATGGGAAACAATTGCCAATTTACACCAAGCACTATAAAGAGGTTGGTCTTATAAAATAACCAACTAATGGGTGAGCATTGTTAAAGGTGCTCACCCAAAAGTCCCCGGGGGATTTTTCATTCCCCAAAATGAAACTTAGAAAGGAAATTATTGTGGAAAAGCATAACCCAAAAGAAAGACAGATCATTTATTGCGACACTGGCATTCATCGAACTACATGGTGTGGACCATTTGCTGTTGCTACAGTTGCTGGCACAGATTACGAGCCAGCTTATCAAACCCTCAGAAAGATAAGAGGCAAGCGACATTGTAAAGGTGTCAGTAATTCTAATATAAAGGTTGCTTGTAAAAGGCTTGGTATTAAAGGTGAGTGGCATAAGTTAGAAAAGCGACGCATCTTTAGAAAGTTCTGGAAAGAAAACTTAGAGCCGGGTAAGGTTTATATTGTTCAGGTTACTAAGCATGTGCTTGTTGTAGACACGAGGGACTGGACAACTATCGACAACCAGAAGCCTGAGTGGGTTGCGATGGATGCTTCTCATCATTGGAATAAAAAGTTAGTTCACAATTTCTTTGAGGTTGAAAACCCTAAATTTGAAAGTAAGTGTGATGATCAGTTTAGCTTCGACTTTGATCTTGTAGCATAAAACTTTACTTTTTGCCCAAAGGAGAGTATCGCTAAGTCTCTCTCCCTTAACTAAAAGCTCGCATTAATTTGTGGGCTTTCTTTTTTCGCCAAATACGTTTACAGTTGCTTCACAGTTGACCACTGCAAACAAAGGTTAAGGAGAGTGAAAGTTGGTTTCAGGAAAAGAAAAGAAAATACAAGTACAAAGGCCAGTTAATAATGGTCGTGCTGTAGAGCCAGAAAAGTGGGATGGTCGGTTTAAATCTGTCGAGCCTTTAAAAAATCAGAAACCTGCACAACATCGCAACAAAAGAGCAAAGAAGTGGAACCATCCTGCCACGCTTAATTGGATAATGGGTCAAGCAGACCCAGTGGGATTCCTCGCCTCGGTTATGACAGGCAAAGAATTGTTCCCGGTTTACTCACAAGACGAGCAAGGTAATGTGCAAAGTATTGGTAAAATTGGCGCAGACCCAGAGCTAAGAATTATGGCGGCTAAAACTTTGCTGTCTAAATGTATGCCAGACTTAAAGGCAGTAGAAGTAACTGCGCAAATAGAAGAACGAAAGGTGCTTGATATAAGCAGATTAACAGACAATGACCTCACCACAATTGAACGAGTTCTTGAACACGCTGTCGTTGAAAGAGATCCGAGCGGAGAAAATGAAGAGGAGTTTGAAGGAGTTTACCAAAAACTCTTGGCAAGCGATTGAACCCGGTAGAGATTTTTATGACAACTGGCACATAGATGCAATAAGTGAACACCTACAAGCAGTTGTTGAAGGTGACATAAAGCGTTTGATCATTAACATTCCCCCACGTCACATGAAATCTATTTCAGTTGCAGTTGCTCTTCCGGCTTGGACGTGGACTATCCAGCCTGAGAAGAAATTCCTTTACGCATCTTATGCAGGCTCACTTTCCATTCGGGATTCAGTAAAGTGTAGACGATTGCTCGACAGCCGCTGGTATAAAGATCACTTTGGGGAAACATTTAAGTTAACCTCTGACCAGAACCAAAAGCAAAGGTTTGAGAACAACAAAACAGGAGCTCGAATTGCAACATCGGTTGACGGTGCTTTAACAGGGGAAGGTGGTGACATAATTGTTATTGATGATCCACACAATGTTAGAGAGTCTGAGTCATCAGCTGTGAGGGAAGGTGTTCTTGAGTGGTGGGATCAGGCTATGCAAACCCGGCTTAATGATCCGAAGACTGGTGCATTCATAATTATTATGCAAAGAGTTCATGAAAATGATTTAACAGGGCATATTCTCGCCAATCAATTAGATGATGAGTGGGATCATCTTTGCATTCCGGCTCGTTATGAGGTAGGCCACCCAACCCCAACCAACACCCGGCTTAATTTCACAGACCCTAGAACGAAAGAAGGGGAGTTGCTTTGGCCAGACAGGATAGACAATAAAACACTTGAAAACTTGGAAAGATCTCTCGGCAGTTATGCAGCCGCAGGACAACTTCAACAAAGGCCAATGCCTAAAGGTGGTGGGATTCTAAAGGCTTCTTGGTGGGTGCCATGGGAGAAAGATGAGCTTCCGGAAATAGAATATGTGTTGCAGTCTTGGGACACAGCATTTAGCACGAAAGAAAAATCATCTTATTCGGCTCGCACAACATGGGGAGTTTTCCGCATGAATGGCCAGATAAACGCAATGGTTTTAGAAATGTGGTATGACCGGGTCAGCTATCCTGATTTAAGAAAGCTCGCTCAAGAAGCATATTACGACTGGGAGCCTGACGCAGTTTTGATAGAGAAGAAAGCATCTGGCCAGTCTTTGCTACAAGACTTGCGTATGGCTGGTATCCCGGTTCTTGAATATTCCCCAGACAGAGACAAGCAAGCCAGAGCACACGCAAGTTCCGCATTATTAGAAGATGGAAGAATTTACTTTCCTTTCGGCAAAAAGTGGGCTAAAGATTTAATAGACATATGTGCAGCCTTCCCCGCAGGAGACAACGACGACATAGTTGACACTTGCACTCAGGCTTGGCTTAGATTAAGAAAGGGTTGGTTCGTTACTCACTCTGAAGATTATGAAGATGACGAATTTGCTGAAAAAAGAAGGATAACTATGTATGGCTAGAGAACCTGTTTCCCTAACTGAACCACTAGCACCTTTCTCTGAGGGAACACCCTTAGATGATTTACAAGTTGAAAACATAGAAAACGATGAAGTTTTAATTGGCGACCCTTCCCTTGATTTCGAATTTGACGAGGATAATGAATTCGGAGCTAACTTAGCAGAGCTTTTGCCTCCCAGAGAATTATCCCGGAAAGCCGCTGATCTTGTTTCTAATTATACGAGTGACAGAGAGGCTAGGTCTGAATGGGAGGAGCGTTACAAAAATGGCTTAGAGACTTTAGAGCCAGATGGTGGTTTAGACGAATCAGAAGACGAGCGTGCTACTCGCGGACTGTCAACCGTTGTTCATCCCATGATAGCCGAAGCTGCAACCCAGTTTAATGCTCGGGCAATCGCAGAGCTTTATCCCAGTGGTGGTCCTGTTAAGACGGTAATTGTTGGCGACCCAGACGAAGAGCTAGAAGAACAAGCTCGCAGAGTTCGTGATTTTATGAATTACCAAATCACACAGGAAATGCCAGAATACTTTCCTGATCTTGACCAAATGTTATTTCACCTCCCGTTAGTTGGCCAGACATTTAAAAAGGTTTGGTGGGACAGCAATATGGACAGACAATGTTCTCAGTTTGTTAGAGCAGAAGATTTTGTTGTTGCTCCTGAAAGCAAAGACTTGCAAACTTCCCCTCGCTATACGCATGTCATTCGCATGCCGAAAAACGATTATAACAGATACGTTCAATCGGGATTTTACTTACCAACTGAATTTGATGGCGAAAACATAGACCCTTCCGGGGATGTTGTTGGTGAGATTGAAGGTGTAGATCAGTATGGAGACTCAGCTGAAGACGAGGTGATGACTCTTTTAGAGATGCACGTTTATGAAATATTCGATGACATTGATGATGTTGAAGAAAGCGATACCGCAGTCGCAGTACCTTATGTTGTAACTATAGATTATGACAATCAATCTATCGTAAGCATAAGACGCAACTGGCGGGAGCAAGATGAGCGTAAACTTAGACGTGATTGGTTTGTTTCTTACAAGTTCTTACCCGGCCTTGGTTTTTATGGTTTCGGTTTGTACCATCTAATTGGTGGACTGGGCAAAGCTGCTACTGGCTCACTTAGAGCTTTGCTAGACTCAGCAGCATTTGCTAATATGCAAGGTGGTTTTAAGCTTAGAGGTCGTGTTAGTGGAGGTGAAGTTCAGGTTAATCCCGGTGAATTTGTTGATTTAGATGCAACAGTTGACGATGTAAACAAGGCAATTATGCCACTGCCATTTAAAGAGCCTAGCCAGTCACTGTTTAATTTATTAGGATTCATAGTTCAGTCTGGTCAGAGGTTTGCCAGTACAGCAGACTTAAATGTTGGTGATGTCAACCCTAATTCACCAGTGGGTACGACAGTTGCTCTAATTGAGCAAGGTTCTAAATCATTCTCCGCTATCCATAAAAGGTTGCATTACGCGCAAGGACAGGAGTTTAAGTTGCTCGCTGATCTAAATGCTGAGAACTTGCCTGAATCATTTACATTTGCGCTATCGGGAAGCAGCGAGGAAGTCTTTGCAGCGGACTTTAATGAACGCATCGATGTTATTCCTGTAAGTGACCCTAACATATTCAGCACTGCCCAGAGAATAGCACAGGCACAAGCTATTTTAGAAATGGCGAAGGCAGCTCCCCAACTCCATGATATGTACGAAGCGTTTAAAAGAATGTACGAAGCGATTCGCATACCTAATATTGATGAGATATTAAAGAAACCTGAAGAAGCTGTCCAAATGGATCCGATTGATGAGAATATGTCAGTTATGTACGGCAAACCAATTCGAGCTTTTGTTGAGCAAGACCACGACTCGCATATCGCGGTTCACATGCAATTCATGCAAGACCCATCTCTGGGTGGAAATCCCGGTGCTCAACAAATGCAGCCAATATTAATTGCTCATATTGCTGAACACATAGCCTTACTTTACCGGGTGAGAATGGAGCAAAGTGTTGGTGTTCCATTGCCTGCTTTGCCGAACTTTAGAGACCCAGACTTTAAATTCGAAGATGTTAACCCAGAACTTGACAGGCTAATAAGCCAAAGGGCAGCGCAAGTTGTTCAAGAAGCACCGCAAATGAAACCTATTCCTGCAATGCAGCAAGCAATGCAGCAGAGTCAGCAAGGAAACCCATTACAATATGCACAACAACTTGCCCAGCTTGAAACTGAAGCACTTAAAGCTCGTACGCAATCTCAAATTGAATCAGATCAAGCCAAAGCACAGTCCTCAATTCAAATTAAACAAGCTGAAGCCCAACAAGATATGCAAATCGAGCAAATGAAGGCACAGCAAGACTTACAGGCTAAAATACAGAAGCTGGAGGCTGATTTACAACTTGAACGTGAGAAAAATGCCTCTAAGATACAATTAGAACGTGAGAAGATCCAAGCAGAGATCCAGATGGAGGCTGTTAAGAATGTCACCGAATGATATTTTAGAATCCATCAGGCCAATTAATCCATCTGCATTCGGCATGACACGAGAACAAGCAATGATGATGCAACAAGGTGGTCCCCCAGGTCAAGGTGGAACACCACCACAGGGAACACCACCGCCACAAGGTGGTAATCAGCCAGGTGGTTTGGACATGAATGCGTATTTAGCGCAGAAAGTCGAAGATATTAAGAAGAGAATGGGTCAGGGCGACATGGGTGCGTTGAGTAGCGTAACCGCAGCGATGCCTAATCCCACACAGGCACAAGGAGCGTAATATGGCATTAGGAATGTCCCCCGGTAAAGCAGCCGCATATGGTCAGGGTGCTGTAGCTGGAGATGTAGATCCAGATCCATCAGTTGGTTTCAGTCCAGGAGAAGGACCAGAGCAAGAGCCAGCAAAAAATAAGAACATAGTTGAGAAAGCTGTTAGTTTTGTCAGTGGCTTATTTAGCACTGCTGGGCAAAAGGCAAAACAACAATATAGTATTAAAGGCACTGGAGTTCCAACATCTCAAAACTTTTTGCAAAAAAATACAGGCATACAAGCTCTGCTAGATAAAGGTTACACAGTAAGTAAATCAGGCAACACCCTTTACAGCCCTTACAATGAAAATTTAGTTTCCGCTAGAGAAAAAGCTGAAAATGAATTTACTGGCATTGATCCTGAAGTGGCGTTTCGCGGTGCAGTTGCTGGTATTAATCCCGACACAGGAACGGTTTGGAGTGGTGGAACTAGCGGTGGCGCATTAGATCAATTAACTAACACAATGATTACACCTTCACGTGCAAAGCAAAACATAGCTAGGACGAATAAGTACAAAGCGCAAAGTGATGCGGCTTTAGGGGGTTTATTAACACCAGAGCAACGTGAGAAAAACAAAAAATCTAGCTTTTTTGGCTTTGATTTAGACGGTGACGGCAACCCATTCACTTCAACAAATAAAGATGGTGTTGTTTTCGGCATGAGCAATGCTGCAATATACGACCCTTCCATACAAAGTTCAGCTTACAGAGGTATTCCCAGCAGTTATGCAAAAGGTTCACCAACA
>Ga0209337_1000645_pt1 | contig 28079 bp, 48 predicted proteins | sample LinPmetageLP53_FD_184044 | JGI IMG/M metagenome (GOLD analysis project Ga0209337, IMG submission 184044) | Marine viral communities from the Pacific Ocean - LP-53 (SPAdes) (version 2) | ecosystem: Environmental > Aquatic > Marine > Oceanic | place: Pacific Ocean | collected 2010-02-08 | reverse complement strand
TCTACTCTAAGCATTTGACCTTCACCATTAACATCGTTAACCCACAGATAACCACCTGCGTATTGATTAAGTGTCATATCAGTACCATTAGTTTCAACAGAAATTGCAGTTTCACCTGCTGCCACTGTTGCGGTTGCTGTCATATTTGTATGATGAGCAACGACTGCTGCGTGTTGAACTAACTTACCAGCAGTAACTGCTGTTCCGCCATTTTGCATATATCTAAGTATGTTGTTTCCATACTGCATGGTTGTTCCTAATGGGAATAGTTCACTAGAACTTTCTGCATAAGGATCGGCTGTTGCTGCTAAAGAACCGCCTTTACCAATGATTACACCTGCTGGACCATATCCTGTGGTCGCGGTATAACGAATATCAGCACCATCTTTGACATAAAGTTGATCGTCAATTGTTATATCACCATCAGTATCTATATTACCACTTGAATCTATATCCAATATAGTTGTTATAACACCTGTAGTTGAATTTTCTGAAATTACTTCAAAGCCGTTTTCGGACCGAACTGGTCCACTAAATGTTGTATTTGCCATAATTCTTTCTCCCGAAAAAATAAGTCCTATTGTCTTGGCATTGTCTGCTAGGTCAGTCGATAGGACAATTTAACCCTAGAAAAGTTTAATGGGAGTTGAGGAAGAAACCCTCCCATAAATGGTTCCATATTTTGCTAACTTAGTCTAAGACGAGCCAGAGGAGCCATATGCTCCCAACGGATCAGATACTCCAAAGGAATATCTTTCTCGCGCCTTATACCTAACATTACCAGTATCAAAGTCTCCATCCATACTAGTCTCTAATGCTGTACGTGTAAAATGTTTTAATCCATTTGGCACATCAGTAATTAGAAACCATGCATTTGTGTCTGTCAAGAAATGATTGACAGAATATCCCTCAGGGATAGTGCCATTCATTTTCATAGCATTCACATCATTGTCAGCCGTGCTGACTCTGAGATCAGATTCTAAGATACGTGTAGCAGTAAACATGCTGTTAGGTGGTACGATTAACTTTCGTGGTCTTGCTGCAATTAGCAATCCTCGATCATCAGTCCATCCAGCAATACTAATAACAGCATTCTCTAACGAAGTTTCGTTAAGGTCTGCTTGTGTACTAGGGGTGTTTGCATTCGTTCCGCCAGACACCAAAGGGTGTGCTGTTGAAAAGAAGTCAACTCCATCGCCAGAATTAAAAGATCCACCTGAGAACCCTTGATTAAAAGGGTTTACAGCTTTTACTTGTTTTGTATAAGCCATGCTTCTCGCTAGTGCTTTCGTATAACGAGCAGAAAGAGAATCATAAAGATTGTCTTCCATTGCTTCTTCAGTTATAGAAAAGCCCATACCGATTGTTTCATGGTTATATCGTGCAGTAAAAGATTCTTGTGCGTTATCATAACTGATAGCCGAACCTTCATCTTTAACCGGAGCCTGACCAAAACCACTTAACTTAACTTCTTCTTCAAAAGATCTGTCAGAAGATTCAGTTTCATAAATTTCAGTATGCTCATTCTCGTACTTATCATATTCTAACCCAAACAGTGCATTTAAACCGGGTAGAAGTTCTTTAAGTAGCTGCGCTCTTGAAATAGCCATTATTTATTCTCCTTAGTTTATATGCCAGTCGTATTAATCAGTTGGTGTCCAACATTGAACTTAACAACAACATCTGTATAGGAATCAGCCCATGCATTATTTGGTGTTGCAACAACATCAACAATCCTTACAGGAAGTGTTGCTGTTGTAGCGGTAGTAGAAATATCCACTACGTTCTTGCTAGTACCAATTGTGGTTGAACCTGCAGTTAGAGCCACAGCACAGTTCGATCCAAGTGTTGCTTGTGCGGCAGAACCATCACATTGCATCTCGAAAAGAACGTCTGGATCATCAATAACATATGCATAAGCATCTGTTGCTACCACAGAGGCAGTCCACATTTGACTAAACGTTTTCTGATTTGTATTTGGGTCGGTATATGTAACTCCCATGAATATTCCTATTGGAGTACAAGCTGTCGTACCTGTGTCTTTCTCTACTGTTCCAGCAGTTACAAGTTTAACAAAGTCTCCAAAGAATATTGATGTAGCGTACTCACTAGCAATTTGATAGTGTCGTACTTTTCCAGTAAAAGAACCACTAGCACTAGTTGTGCCAATTGGTCTTGCACCATAAGGTGTTGCTGTACTACTCATTGTTATATATCCTTAAATACAATGGTTGATATTATAAGATAAGCAATATAATTATTGCCCACCTCGTCCAAAAGTAACCTTAGTTTTCCTCTCATTGAACATAGGCATCGCAGGGTTTTCTTCTTTCATGTAATTAGAATCGACAGCACTCATCTGACGTTCAGCTAACTCTTGATAATAGTCTCTCCTTTTAGCTACTTCTTCTTCTAGTGCTTTACATAATAAAAGTCCACCTACTTCAATACAGTTTGGATATCTAGTACCCTCATCCGTAGTGATTTGCATTTCTGGATGATCCTCTGCTCTAACTGGTTCCCATCCTTCCCTAATACGCGTAGATACATTTAGATTATCAGATTGTCCTGCCGCAGCAGTACGAACCCAACGATAAACATATCCCGGTTGAGGTGTAGGATCTGGAAGCAAGTTTGGAGGTGTCCACGGTTTACTTCGCTCATTTTTTTCTCTAGTCTCCAACGAGCGTGGAGTGCGCTTTTCTTCTAACTTATCCATTTTTATTTAACTCCTTTGAAAATTGAGTTGCATATTGTTCTGGTGTAAGTCCAAGTCTTCTGGCGAGGTCAACTTGTGTTCTAGTTAACTGCACTATGCGCTGTTTCGTACCTGACCTATTAGCAGGTGCAACCACAGTCGAAGGTCGCTGAGTCGTTGCAGTATTCGACTCAAATTTTTCTGGAAATCTATTTCTTACAGCCGTATCTATCTCATCATAATATTGATCTGCATCTCTTATAGGATCAATACCTTTTCTAATAAGTTTAGCATGCATTCCATAAGCTAATGCAGTCATATCCTCATTACCCTCTTTTTCAAACCATTCATTATTCCTAATATATTCAATAGCTTTAGGATCATATGATTGATCTGTTTGAGTCTGTTGTTGTTGTGCAAATTGCTGTTGTTGTGCAAATTGCTGTTGAGATATTTGTTGTTGCTGATTATTTTGAGGCTGTGTCGTTGCTTGAGGCACATAATTCTCTACATAGTTTTTATCAGCAAACGCTGAATTAAGCTTTTCTTGTGCTTCTAGTAGTTTATCAGTATCACCTGCATCGTAGGCTGTTTTATATTCAGCTTTTGCAGCATCTATAGCAGTTGTGCTACGTGTTTTAAGGCTATTTATTAATGCACCTTCACTTCTAGATACTGTATTTTTTAGCTTTTCATTCTCATGCTGTAAAGATTGTGCATATTGTATTGCCTCATCACGTGTACGTGATGCCTGTTCTTTTGAACGTCTTTCTTCGTGATAATCATATTTCAGTTTATCAATACGTTTCTTGGTTCGATCACCAATTCCTTCTATTTCATTATCAACATCATCATCATTTGAAACCCTTGAAACCTTTTGGTCTGCTTGAGGTCTGTCATCAATGACTTCTATTTCTAAATCTTTGTCTGGTTCTGGCGATTCAATTTGTTGCGCTTTAGGCGTTTCAAATTCTTCTACATTTTGTGCTGTTTCACTCATGCTCTTTGTATTCCTCTAGGATCTTGTACGACTGCTTCAACAGTATCATCATTAATTAATCTAAACTCTTTGCCATGAATGCTAATACGAGTACCACTAAAGGCTCTCATTACAATCCAATCCCCTTTGGAACACCATGCTCCAGTAGGAAATTTTTTATCGTCTTTGTAACAATCTGATCCCATTTCTAAAACAAATCCCGTTACCGCAGCAGTTTCTTCGATACGTATGGTTTCTTCAGCTTTAATGATTCCACCTGCCGTTTTTTCTTCTGCTTCTGGTAATGCTATAAGGATTTTATATCCTGTTGGTTTAGGTAATTGTGAAGCCGACTCCGGCTGAATAGCCTCATCTTCTTCTTTCTTTACTGCTTTAATTGTCATAAGTATCCTTATGATGCATCAATAATTAAAGGACTATGATGTTGTCCATCGTCTTACTATAAGACGTGCATATTATTTTAAGACTCTATAACTTTGTCCATGACATCTGTTATTTCTCTTAGGGCAATACGTAAACCCTCAATTTTACCTTTCAAGCGATTATATTCTGATAAATCTTTAATATCGCCATCAATAATAATATCTGTAATTCTTGTTATCTCATTGTTTAAACGATCTGTCAAGAACTCTGTAAAAGTATAATCATTAGGTTCCATCTATTCTGAACTCTTATCAAATATATCTTCAGCCATTTGTTTTCCTAATTCAGCACCTTTCATTCTTTCATCTGATTCTATTTTAGATATATCTAAATCAATGCGATCATCTTTTGCTTTAGCATCAGCTTCTATTTTAATTCTTTCTAATTGATCTTTCATAGTAGCTTTTTGTAAATCAGCAGTTATTTTAGCTTCATCCATAGCTGCTTTATTCTCTGCAGCTTGTTGTTTTATTTGAAGTTCTTGTTGTTGCATTTGAATAACAGGATCTTGCATTTGTTCTTGCGCTTGCTGTTGTTGTGCTTCTTGTTGGTTTTTACCTAGCAATTGTTCAGCAGCAGCAGCTACTAATATAGAAAGTCTTTCTTCTATCTCTGGTGGTAAAGGATCACCTACTGGTGGTAACTGTGTACCTAGTTCTTTTTCTATTTGTTTTCTATATTCAAAACCTAAATGCTCAATAATATGCGCACTCAAAGCGCCTTGCATTGCATCTGCATTTGGTGCTTGTCCAGCTAACTCTTGTATCTTAGGATCTTGTATCATAGACATATGTACTGTTATATGAGAAGCATGTTCTTGATATTGGAAAGCTTTTGCTGGTTTTCCATTCAATATATTCATATTTTCTGAAACTGGATCTGTTGGTTTAAGATCATCCTCAAGAGGTATAATATCTTGTGGATCACGTATACCGAGTACTTCTAACATCTGCCTATGTAGCTTTGGTAGATCATACATTTGAGGTGCAGTCTGTGCTAATTGCAGAGCAGCTTGATATTGCATAATTCTTTGTGCCATTGTAGCTGCATTTGGATCTGAAACAGGAATTATATCCACTCTATTGTCAAAATCACTAGGTTTTATGCTTTGATCCCCATCTATTTCGTATTCATAGGCTTCTGGCATGTAATCTTTAATAATTTCGGACAAAATAGCCAATTCATGTCTCATAGAGGCATGTAATCTAGACTGAATAGCAGTCATTACCTTCATATTACGCTCTAACAGGGCTAATGTAGTACCAACAGGCGCTTGATTGTTCATATCAGACACTTTTAAGTCTGTAATGGAAGCAAATCTTCGTCCTTCTTCTACAATATTGCCTAATAACTGGTATAAAGTGCCTGAAGGTTCTTTATAAGGTAAGAAAGTTATGTTATCTCTTATGCTTCCGCCCGGAACGTCCACATCTCTGAACTCACCCGGATATATTGGAGTATCATCACCCTTAATTCTTAGTCCTCTAGTCTTTAAACCACCCGGAAGGTTAGATAAAGTACCTGCATCAACCAATTGTCTTAGTATTGATGTAGCTGATTTAGCTAATCCACCGACCATATGTATTAAACCAAAACCATAAAACCCTAATCCGGGCATATATTGGTAATGAACAAAATGTTGTCTACGCATTTTCTTAGGATCATCTTCAATATAGTTTCGTCTAATGGATAAAATATTTCCAGAACCTTGATCTATCGTAACAACATAAGGTAATGCTATTCCTGTCTCTTCTCCATCAATAATATCTTCAAACCCTATAAGATCTAAATCAACATGCATTTCTAACAAAGTATGCATTCCATCTTTGCTATAAGTATTCATTTCAAATTCGTAGTTTGGTGAGTCTCCTGTTAGTTCACCATACTTTTCTTTAATCTTGTCTGACAAAGAATGCGATTGAGGAATATCAACATCGCGATAAAAATCAGCGTATTGCAGTTTAGTAATATCATTAAGAGTCATACGCATAATATGTGTTGCACGTACAGCAGTTCTTAAATCTGATGCGCCATAACTAACAACAAAATCTTCTGCAGGAATAAACATAGAACATGGACGTTGCATATTAACATCCCAATAAATCTTCTTAAATGCAGAACCTGCCAATGGTAAACTAAATAACATTCTTTCAACTTCATTACGATATTCAGTCATACGATCAGTTATAAGATAATTCATGTAGTCTTCTACACGTCTTGACTGTTCTTCTTTTTCTGGAGTTACCTTGCCAACAATATTTGTTCTAACTGGACCGCTTGCGGGTAGCATTTCTCCTACCGCTTGTGATTGAAATCTTATAACAGCTTCTGAAAGTAATGGATGATAAACACCACAAGCACCAGCCCACGGCTCAGTTCGTTCTTCAATCTTTAATCCTAGATTATCTAAACCTTCAATATAAGTTCTTTCCCAATCAGAACGTGATTCTTTATCGGATTCAAAAGCACCAACTAATTCAATAGATAATGATTTAAGATCACGCTCATCAATGCTCTCAGCTAAATTAGCATCAAAAGCTACTTCTTGATCAGCACTTGGATCAAAATCAATAATCATTCCACCATCTTCAGTTTCTATTGAAACCGCTTCAGGATTGACAACACTTATATTTAATTCTTCTGCCATTATATAAATTTTAAACTAATTAATAATAATCAGCAAACCTTTCTACCAGTTCTTCTTCCTCTTGATCATTGCTTAATGAAATAAATCCACCTTGTCTATATCTTAGTAATGCTTGTGTTGAAGAGTCAACCAAGTCATCGTGATCTCCTACAGGAAAAGATGCAAATTGTTCTATAACCTCTTCAGCCCATCTTTTAGCCGGACACCATACTGTACCTGATGCAAATAAATCTGCAACTCCATTAACACGTGCAATCTTATCATTACCACGTGAAGGACTAAATTCTTGTACTGGTATTCCCATTGCTCTTAATTCAAAAATCAAAGGAGAACCAGCAGCTTTAGCTTCAACAATAAAAGCATCAGGCATCCATTGTTTATATTGATCATAGGCTCTACGTTTTAATTCTGGAAATTCTAAACGTTCTTGAAAAGCATCTAGTAATATAACATTGGGAGCCATATACCCTTCATCACTCTCTCTATAAAAAACCCCCCATGTAGTGCAAGCTGAATAATCGGCTCGTTCTGTTTTTAAGAATGCAGTATCCCAAGATTGAATTAAAAATTCACAAGCAGGAGGATCTTTCTTTTCCCAAGTTTGCCACCATTCTCTTTTAACTAAAGCACCTTCTTCAGACACAGGATTTTGTTGATATTGCGCTTCCCAATGAGCAACAGGTAGTGTTGCTCTAATCTTTTCTAGTTCTTCTACTTGCCAATACTCTTCCCATAAACTTCTTCCAGATGGCAATATTGCTGGTAATTCAATTACTTCCCATTCATCACTACCATCCCTTGTAACGCTGTCATGTAAAATAGAGCCACACAGGTCTTTCTTTCCCCATCTAGTCATTACAATAATAATCGCACCACCCGGCTGTAAACGCTGTCTAGGACCACTCAGATACCAATCATAAGTGCTTTCAAAGATTTTTGGATCAGCAGACTGACCTTGTTGCTCAGAATGAGGATCATCAATAATTAATAGATCAGCACCACGACCTGTAACCGCACCGCCAACACCAATTGAGAAATATTCACCACCACCCGATATGTCAAAACGACCAGCAGCTTTACTGTCGAGATTCAAACTAACTTCTGGAAAAATTCTTTGATAGTCATCGCTATCTATTAAGTTTCTAACCATACGACCAAAACGTAAAGACAGTTCTCCTGTATGTGATGCCATGATGATTTTCTTGTCAGGAGAGTTACCTACGATCCAAGAAGGCAATAACCAAGACGTTAACTGAGACTTACCAAAACGAGGAGGCATATTAATCATTAGACGCTTGCATTCGCCTGTAGCAACACGTTCAAAAGCTTCTGCCATCTTAGTATGATGCGCACCACAAATGAATTCAGACCAAACAGAAGCGCAAAAATCTAAAAAATTTTTCTGACCTTTTTCACGAATAACCGAAGATTCTAAATGTTTAACTAATTTGTCTAACTCCTTGCGCTGTAAGGTGTTTAAACGTGATAAACGTTCAGGTGTCATTAAAGACATTACTTGTTTTATTTGTTTCTCATCAACTCTCATAACTATATATAGTATTGTTAACCATGTTAAACCGCAATATAATGTGTTTAAGGGTATCTCCAATTAGGAACTGTCTTACATACCTCAAATCTAGTTCCACCCTTTTAAGAGTCGATCCATGCGCGGATTGGCTCTTTACACTTCCGAAGGTATCGAATTGCATATAGATAACACCGGCAGGTGTCTTAAAATGCTCATAGGCAATATATAAAAAAAATATCTATAGAATTCCTTACCTCCCCTAACATTAAAACAGGGGGTAGGGGGTATGTCAATGCTTATGTTAAAAAAAGGTCAAATTATGGTGGCTGAAAATTTGGAACAGTATGTAAAGAGCGTATGCGCGGGAGTCACTCCTGTGACACGGGGGTGGGGGTACGAATTGGCGCGTGTAGCCACTTTCCCGAAGAAGGCTTCCTATGACCAATTAGAGCCGTTTAAACAGTTCTAATGTATTGACTCATCGCTATCAAGGATAGACTTGCCTAATAAACCTTTGATTCTGTCCATGATCTCTGAGGATGTCTCTGAGGTAGAGTCCTCTACCTCTATCCTATCCTTATACAAGTTGGCAACTTTCCCTCTGTAGTGTTCTGCTGTGACAGCAGAGCCTATTTGACCACTATCGACTGCCTTGTCTCGTAGCTTTGCTAGTTCCATAAGGTGAGACTCTCTATCAACCAACGATCTAGTGTCTTGCTCTGCAAGAAGTTCGGAGATCAAGGCTATTATTGCCGGTTTTTTCGCTAAGAGCGATCCTTGTTTACTTGCGTTTATTCCGGATTTATATCCGGCTAGTTCTGCACTCTTGCCATTGGACATGCCTTGAGCCTTATACCTAGCGAACAGCCTATGTTTAACGGACAGTTCGGTGTGTTCTTTCCTATATGTGCTGTTATGCTTAAGTGTCTTATTTTTAGTATCTTTTGCCATAGGCAAAGTATACCTAAATGTCTCTCCTTATACTACCTTCCGCAACCCCTTATTAAAATATATGTTGACATATATGTTAATGCATCTAAACTAGAGGGTGTTAGAGAGTACGTTTAAACCCCCTGAACCTTGTGAAGGGGTTTTAAACTACCTCTCAACAAACCTATTGACAACCGGAGAAAACGGAATGACTGAAATTGAAATTGTAATCAACAACATTGACGAGATCGTCAGACACATACGAACCACAAAAAAGAAGGTTGATAAGCCTATGACAAAGCGGTCTTACTACTTTGGAACTGGTTTAAACGATAAAAGAATTTATCGTAACAGAGTCTGGCTATAACAAATGCACCGAAGGTGCAAGGAGTAAATAATGGCTTTAACTAAAGAACAAAAAGAAGTGTGCATCTTTGATGCAATAAAGCATCTGGAAGATGGTCGTTTAGGCACAGACACAGATACAGTCACAGTAGAACTAGGTTTATGGACTCACGAAGTCTTAGAATATGGTGATTGTGCTGAAAGCACTAACGAGTGCATAGACATGGCAATAGAATTGCTTGAGTCTGTACTGGAAGATGAAGGCTTACCCCATCCCAACCTTAGTTGGTATAACAGAGGTGGCAAGGCTGTAAGAAGTAAAATAACAATGCACCGAAGGTGCAAGGATTGGAAGGCTGACAACGAATAACAGTTATGTTTAAACCCTCTGAACTCTTAGTGAAGAGGGATTTAAACTTAACATAAACCAAAATTCAACAAATCGAGGAAAATATTATGACGAATTTTACAGAACGAGAAACATGGCTGATTGAAGGCGCTGATCAAATCATTGATGAATGTATGCCTTTCGAGAGGAAATACACACCGAAATACAGGGTAGCTTGTGGGTTTCCACCACGTAGTAGAGGTGGCAAGGTGGTTGGAGTATGCATAAATGCATCAGCATCTGATGATAACCATTTCGAGGTGTATATCAATCCATCAGTAGCCAAAGGCTTTGATGCACTAGAGGTACTGGCTCACGAATTGTGCCATGTCGTAGACAGAAACGAAAACGGACATAGAGGTCGGTTTGCCAGACTCGCCAGAGGTATAGGTTTGGAAGGCAAACTAACTCAGACATATGCCGGTAATAGTCTCGCCAAGAAACTACGCTCTATCGAGAAAGTGCTTGGTGAATATCCACATGGCTCAGTTAACATTGAGAAAACTAAGAAACAGTCTACAAGACTGGTCAAGGTTGAATGTGTACCATGCGGAAATATTGCAAGGCAATCACGATCATCATACGAGAAGTTCGGACTGATCTGTGGCAATTGTGCAAAGGTTATGTGGGAAGCTTAAACAAGGTTTAAACAGTTAATTATTATCAACAAAATAGGAGTATACGATGAGTATATCTACGATAGCAGAGACAGCTAATAGTCTACTAGAATTTCCATGTTCAAAGGAAGAACTTACTGACATGGAGCGTAAAACACTCAAGCAGTTAGGCATATCATTAGGTCAACGTGCCAGTCGAATGACTGATGCGGATTTGATTGACATGTGGAACAGTTTTGATCTATCCAAACATCAACCAGACAATCCACAACCCGAAGGGAATGGTGAAGGTTTTGGTGAAGGTGATACCGAAGGTGAAGGCGAAGGAAACGGAACTGGAACACCTCTTGATGGAACTGAGGGCGAGGGTGAAGGCGAAGGCGAAGGCGAGGGTGAAGGCTCTCAACCGAAACCTAGCTTTGAACCGGCTAATCCAATGGAGTCTGAACTTGCAGATCTTATCCGAAGAGTGCATATGGATATACAGCATGAGGACAGCATGGATACCGACAAAGTACAATCTATGATTGATGAGCAATCGAAGAAAACAATCTCCGGTATAACTACGTTAATGAAAAAACACGTAAAAAATCGTCAGCCGGTGAAGATTGAGGTTAAAACACCAACGAAAAAGATTATACCAGAAGGTATAGTCCACAAGGATTTGCCTAAAATATTACAGGCTCTCATAAGAGGTGCAAAGGTTATGATTGTTGGCGGTGCGGGGAGTGGTAAAACATTCATGGCTCAACAGATGCATAAGATACTGGCGGAAACATTCGAGCAAGAGGATTATGTGTTCGGTATGTCTGGTGCTATGTATCAAGCACATGAGGTCAGAGGATATATGGATGCTACTGGCAACTACGTTGAATCGTCCTTTGTAAGATGTTTTAGGGATGGCGGTTTATTCCTCTTCGATGAAATCGATGGCTCGAATCCACAAGCACTTGTGGCTCTCAACGCATCGTTAGAGAATGAAATTGCAGACTTTCCTTGCGGAGTAGTCCAACGTCATAAGAACTTCCGTATGATTGCTTGTGCTAACACTTACGGAAAAGGTGCAGACAGAGAATACGTAGGAAGGAATCAACTGGATGGTGCGACGCTTGATAGGTTCAAACCTATAATTGATGTTGACTACGATGAAAACCTTGAGTTAGCAATAACCCCTAATGAAAACTTTACGAAGGTAGTGCAAATGCTACGTCATGCAAAGGATTCAATGAAGATAAGACACATCATATCACCTAGAGCAAGTATATCCGGTGGTGGTGCAATCAATGATGGTGTCAACTTTAACGAAGTTATTAATGAGTATGTACTGAGTGGCTTAGATAAAGACACATGCAGAAGAATAATCGAGGAGTCTGGTGGTATTAGTAGACTAAAAGATACCCTTGAAGGTAAAACAGAACGTTTAAACGAGGAGAATAAATAATGACTAAATCTAAAAAGTACATAGTAAGCGAAGTTTACGAAAGCTTTGACGAACTTTTAAATAAAGTTATTGATGATGACCTTCCAGTATGGGATGGCTATAAATCAAGTGTTAGTAAAGAAAGACAAGATCACTCATGGTCATATGGTGCAAACTTAGAAGATGCGGTTGAAATGGGATTGAATGGATGGAAGGAAGGCAGAGATAATATGTCTGATAATCTAGAACTTGCCAATAGGTCAACGAAGTTTGAACGTCTACCAGACTATGAATATGACGTTGCCGGAAGTATGCCAAACATACCTTTGTATGTAGCCGGTTCACCTACTCATATGATGTCCTCACTAGGCAATGAAAAATCCTCTAAGAAAACAATAGAGATCTTGGTAAATGTCGGTGCATCTTGTGGCACAGATGCTGATAAAATAATGTGGCGAGGTGCATCAATATTATCCCTTGTCGATAAGCTTGAAGATCAAGGAATATCATGTGAACTTATTGGTTGCGACTATGCTCATGGCAACAATGGTGCTAAAAGATACGTACAGTTTATGATCAAACGTGCCGGACAACCTATGGATATAGATAGATGTGCATTTATTCTGACTCATCCGGCTCTCCTTAGAAAAATCCTCTTTAGGAATCTTGAACAGGATATAGGCGCTCAAGACTCTTATCAAAAACATGGATATGGCAGAGTGAGAGATCTTCCGATACATATGAGAACTGGAAAGGTTTACTTCCCTAGTGTAAACAGGATGATGCCGATTTCTATTGAGCATGGTGTTCAAATGTCTGTTGATGCTTATGAAGAACAAGCCAATGGAAAAGATTGGGATGGAAGTATTATCAAGGATTAATAACAACGTTTAAACAACGTATCAACAAAAGGAAAACGAATGGAAAATTTAGATTTTGAAAAAAGAATATGCGAACTCACCAATAATTATGAGTATCTAGGATTGCATAAGTCAGAATATCTGATCTGGTTTATAAATAAAGTTAATTCAGAAAAGCTAGGCTCTTATGATAACTATGATGATTGGGATGCTCTATGGTATGTACTCATGGAATGTTATCAACATGCAGAAAACATACACGATGCCAAAGGCTACCTTGAAGAAATTATGATTGAATTCTTTGAAACTGATTCCGTACTACGTGCTGTCGCTCTTAGCGATAAGTTAAATGGTGTAGACGATACAAAGGCATTAAAAGAAATATGGAGCAAGGGGGAGATCACAGTCTACAGAGGTTCGCATACAGAAGATCGTTTAAACCTCTCATGGACTACGGACAAAGATCTAGCCACATGGTTTGCCACAAGGTTCTGGTTTCCAAAACATATGATGGGTGAAGATTACAGAGGGTTGCCGGTGCTACATACTGGCAAGGTATATGGTGGGAATGTATATATCTACACAAATTCACGTGATGAAAAGGAATGTCTGATACCCAGACCGGAAGAATTTATCTACGAACTAGATAAAGAAATGGTTGATGTCTCGGACAAGATTAAATATTTCGAGGGCAAGGAAAGATATTAATATTTTTAACTACCTGAACGTTAGTGAAGGTAGTAAAAATAATAAATAATAAGGAAAGATTATGAGTAAAACTTATAAAGTTACAGTAAGTATGGACGATTATGAAACAGAGGTAGAGGATTGTGAAAGCGAAGATGAAGCATTAAACATCGTATTAAATAACGAGGTGTTAGGCGGTGGATTACTTGAATTTGAAGTAGAAGAAATAGATGAGGAGTAAGTAATGAGTGAAAGTGAAGAAAATAAAACAAAAACTTTTAGATGTGTAGTACATATCACCAAACAATGTTTGGTGTTTATAGATGCCGAAGATGAAGATGATGCTATCCAACAAGCAGAGGATTTAAGCGTGTGGGATTTAACAGAGGGTGGCAACTGCATGGATGATGAACCTGTGGTTAAGAAATGCACACAAGTTTAAGAACAATGATAGTAGTTAATGTTAATGCACCAAAGGTGCAAGGAGAATAAAAATGATCAAAGAAGATAAATCAGAAAGGTGTAGGGATGAAATAATAATTGAATATGATGCCATTAAAGGATTTGGTGACAACGATATTTGGGCAGAAAAAAAGGTACAGATGGCATTAGCTATTGTGCTTGAACAAGATGCACACGACCAATTCACGTTAGATCAAGCGTTGGAAATCATAAAGATTAGGGTGGGTGGTTTTAACATTACTTCGGCTCACGATTTGACTCCTTTAAGCTGTCAATCAACAGTTGTAGCGTTGGAAGATAGTTTTGAAATTGTAGTAGGAATAAACAAAGAACTCGAAGATAAGATTAAAGAACTTGAAGATAAGATTAAAGATCACGAAAAAACTTATATTCGTATGGCTTTAAAAATAAACGGTATAAAACAAAGGAGTAAGTGATGAGTGAACAAAAATGTATATGTGGGGATGTTATATCCGAAGATAAATTGGAAGAATTTTCTTCTGAGGAATTACAAGCGTTGAATAATTTGCTTGATGGCAACTGCACACAGAAGGAAATCGAGGTTCTAACAAGATTTATAACAGATGCACCAAAGGTGCAAGGAGTGAGCAATGAGTAAAGAACTAGAGGTTATGTACGAAGAAGATAAGATTAAAGAACTTGAAGATAAGGAAGATAAGATTAAAGAACTTGAAGATAAGATTGAAGAACTTGAAGATAAGATTAAAGAATATATATTCTTGATGAAAAATCCTTCGATATGGCTTTAAAATTATCCGGTATCCGGTATAAAACAAAGGTTTGAACGTTTAAACAGTCAATGCATGTTTTAAATATGGGTTGACTATTTGGAAGTGAAGAGTAGAATGGGAATTATCCCAATTAATAAGAGGAAAAAAAATGTCTAAAAAAGAAGATAAAAAAAGAGAAGAAATGAAGAAAATGTTTGACGAAATGAAAAAGGATTTGCCAGAAGGTATTAGTGAAGAAGATTTTATGCAAAACATAGTTGAAAAACTAGGTGATCACATGAACATTAATACAGATTATGACATGAATGATGAAGAAAAAAGATTTGATGATGCATTTCAAATGTTTGAACACCTATCAAAATTTATGACTACCTTAATAAATACAGCTATGTATCACTATACGGATAGAAATAATGATTGGAGTAAAAAGATACATCCAGAGCAAGTGTTACACACCATTTTAAATGCGGTACTGGTACAGATATTCATAAGATCGCCGGATGATGAAACTGCAAAGGAAATAATAACAGATCTTACAAATCAGTTAGATACAGCATCCAAACTTGCAAAGGCTCTTAGAGAAGATGGCTTAATAGAAAGCCTAGACTCATCAGAATACAGAGAAAAGATGGATGGGTATGTTTCTGAGGAATTAACTGAGGGCGAAACAATACATTAATATTTTTTTACTACTGAACTTTAGTGAAGTAGTTAAAAAATAATTAATAAGGAAAAATCATGATTAGACTATATGAAACATTGGTATACATAGCCGGAATATCCGCTTTGTCTATTGCCTACATATTTTCATCCCCCTTGCCGGTAATAAAGATATTGTTATATCTGTCGGCACTTGCACTATTGTTTTGTGCTTTGATGCTCACCATTGAGAGAAGAAGGGCAACGTTTAAACGGAGAACGAAATGAGTAAGAACATACTAAAAATTTACAACGTAAAGAACCTTGTCAACAATGACATTCCATATGCTACAGAGCATAGCGAAGAAACCATTAAGCTTGACAGACAGCCTACGCTTGAAGAAATGAGAGAATGGGTAGATGGACGTATAGAACTCATCAGAGTAATACATGAAGGAAGGGAGTGCCACGCAATCATCAATGAAGATGGCAAGAGTAATGGCTTACCTTTTAACTTAAACGCTACAGTTAGATACCATGCTTGGCTAACAAAACAAGAATACTTGTTAGATGATGTAATCGTGGGAAATTGTGTAGTGCTAACTAATTTTGACTTGGAGTAAAAACATGAATGAAGAAATAAAAATAAAAATTGAAAAGAATATACCTATCGTTAATCCTAGAACCGGTACTGGTCTTTGTATTGCGGTCAGAAATGCTATTTCGGCAATGGAAATAGGAGACTCTTTTATTGTGCCGGAAGTATGGACATCCTCAAGACAAGCAGACAAAGCTAAAAGAGCAGTAAATGCCTTAGTTTACAAGCAATTCAGAGACTTAGGATGGATAGCTACATGTAGAATAAATGAAAATAATGAATTTAGATGTTGGAGAACAAAATGAAAACTTATAAGGTCACTAGAATATGTGAACTACACGAAGAAATAGAAATTCAAGCTAAGAATGATAAAGAAATTATGCAACTTTATTCCGAAGGTGAGGTTGACGGAATTTTTTCTACAAAAAGCGAGTCTATTGAATACGTTATTAAAGATAAGAATGGAAAAATAATTCACGAACACATTTTTACTTAGATGGTAAGGCTTTAAGCAACGACTAACAACAAATGCACCGAAGGTGCAAGGAGAACAAAAATGAATGGTGAAGATTTAAAAACGAGTATGTCTTTAAGCTTAGACTTTAAAGATGATCAAACAATAGAAGTACGTGCCATAGATTATGATACGAACTCTATCAATCAAGTGTCTTTTGTAGAACTGAAGGGTGCAATAGCACACAACGTAGTTATGAAAACACTAACCGAATTTGCTAAAAGATTAGCGAATACAAACGGGATTCCGGCGAGGTTTGAAGATGTTTAAACGCTCAAGGAATCCCACAACTTTAAATAACAACAACAAAAAGGAGAATAATTATGGGCGCTGATTTATACATAGAAGGTGCTATAAAAAGTTTACATGATGAACTAAATCCTCTCTTCGAGGATGCAGTACATGCAAGAAACAAGATAGAAGATAAAGATTCAAAAGAATTCAAAGATGCAAGTGATAAAGTGCATAGCATATACAACGACATGTATCCTACTGATCTGTATTTCAGAGACAGTTATAACAGCAGTAGTGTTATGTGGTCTTTGGGTATTTCTTGGTGGAAAGATGTAATACCTATGCTTGATGCTGAGAGCATGTTACCGCCAGAGAAGGCACAAGATCTTATTAAGATGATTGAAGATTCTGAAATCAAGCTTACTGATGAGCAAGAAGAAAGATCTGATCTGGATAGTGAATATTTTGAGAATCAAAAAGTAGGACTACTTAAATTCTTAAAAACAGCAGTAGAAAATAAATCATCTATTGAGTGTTCGCTTTAGTCAACGATTGACCAACAATGGTTGACATGATAAGATTCACAAATGCCTAGAAGAAATAGAAAACCCTATTGGTTAGATACTGCCCTTGTTATGAGGAAGGGTGGTAAAACCTTGAAAGATATCTCTGATACATTAGATCATCCTATATCTACAATAAGATACCAACTTTCAATTAATCTTAATCCGGAAGAATACGACAGATATTGTAAAGAACCTAGTACACCGGATGGAAAAAGAAGAACAAAAAAGATTCTTGATCTAAATGATAAAGGATTTAATGGAAACGAAATTGCTCAAATGGTCGGAGTATCTAGGCAGTATGTCTATAAGCTTTTACGATTAAAAGAGGAGCAAGAAGAAGAAAGGCTTAATTACATGGTAAACAAAACTTTACTGCGTGAGAAAGCATTAAAAAATAAAACTAACGGCTAAAAAAAAGGAGACATTAATATGTTTAAACGCTTTATAAATTTGAAATTCAAACCCATAACACAATTTTATAATTGGCTTTTCGTAGCTGATGAAAAGAAACCCAATGTAAAAATCCAAGAGAGAACAATCAATCTTAAACCCTCTGTTGTTATCAACAAGTCAACACCAAAGAGGGCAAGAACAATCAAAGGAAGATATGTCGCTGATGACAAGTCAACCAAGAACATCAACGAGGCTTGGGTGGGTGGCAAAAAACCTACAAACAAATCCAACAAAAAGTAATCACCTAATCTGGTAGCCATCCATCTGCATCTTCTGTGGATGGATAACCCCATGATTTTCCATACCTTCCAGAAATATAGTCGTATTCCAAATCCACCGATCCAATCTGACCGGACTGTTTAAACCGCATCTTCTTCGTATGTATTCTTACTTCTTTACTTCCCTGTGTGAAATCACGCTCCACTATTAAAATCACATCTGCTTTATTCGCAAAGTTTGCACTACCGGCAATATCATAAGGCTCAACCATTGGGAATGTACCATCATGCGATCTTCTCATTTTTGCCGGATGGCAGACAAAGAAAACATGCACACCAAAATTCTGTGCGAATCTACGTAATTTGCTCATCATCTGAGAGACATATTCTGTCTCAGTCATACCAGTAGGTCTTTTGTGATCAAATTCATTATACGGATCTAAAATTACAGCGTTTACTCCGTACCTTAGAACACTAGAGATCAATGCCTGTATGCACCAATCAATCGTGGGCGATTCATCTTCCGCGCGTACAAAAAAGAAATGTTGTGCCAACCAATCATAGGCATCCAATAATTCTTCTTCTTCCATTTGTTTTACCCAAGTATCTTTTCGTGCCGGTTTGCCTACTTTTTTCTCAGCCAATTTATTTAGGTGTTCGCTAACGGGATTCTCGAAGGAACAAATCGCAAACTTATAATCGTGATCCTTCGCCATGTTGACTGCGATAGCATCTATAAATTCTGATTTTCCACAGTTCGGCACTCCGCTACATATGGTAACTTCTTGAGGGCGCACTAAAAATATTTCATCCATCCCATCTATGCCTGTACTCAATCCTTTTCTCAACCCACCTCTAAATAATTGCAATCCTTCTTCCATAAATGGATTCGCGGTGTATAAAGATTTAATAGGATATGGCTCTGCACTTTCATAACATTGCACTAGGGCATCTTTTGAATTCATCCATACCTCGTTTGCATCTTTATATCCATCTGGATAGGCAATTATGAAACATCTTTCTCTACCCACGCGCCTAGCGATTTCTTCTCTGCATTGAATTCCGGCATCATCTGCGTCTAAAGCTAGATATATCTTCTTGTATTTACCTATATCAAAACTCGTCAACCAATCCATCTTGCGATCACTCGCACCATCTGGAATAGAAATGACATTCTTGGTAATGTCCGGACAGATTTTCCATGTAATTGCGTCCATCTCTCCTTCACAAATCAACAGCGTGTCATCATCTCCAACGTTTAAACAGTCTAATAAATACGGGAAACGCTCACAGTCGGGAAGTTGTGCGTATTTTTTATCTGCGGTTCTGAACTTGATATTGGTTGGTACGCCATCAGCGTTTTTGTAAACAAAGGCAATGCAGTCTTGGCGTTTGTTATCAACAAAATGTGAGGCAATTCCAACGCCGTGTTCTTCTGCTATGTTTAAACTTAATCCCCTTTCTTCAAAAAACTTCTCTCCCCACGTACCTTTTATGCTTTTTGTGTTGGGTATTATTGGTGGCTTTTTGGGTGTAGCTTTTCTGATGGTGGGTGGACGTTTCAAGCTTTCACTCCAAACATTTCCATCCCATTGACAATGATGACAGCGCCATCTTGCTCCTTTACCATCTATCTTTACACTCAGACATGGATCTCTGCTGTTTTTACGATCTGGAGAGCATTGAGGGCAAATTGTTTTTTGTTGCCCTTCATCATAATTTCTTAGGTTTATTCCTTCGTCATTTAATTGTTGGAAAACCGGCTTAGTTATATTTGTTGCTTGTTCCATTATGGCATCCTCTTAAATATTGGATTGCCAGTAGAATCTACTTTTCTTCCGCTTTCGTCTTGTTTGTTTTCGTTAGCAAATTTTGCATCTACTTTTACTAAGTAATGTACTGTTGATATGTACCATTTTGATCTTGCCTTATCATCAGCTTCTTGTGTTAGCCAAGTATCTCTAGCCATTAATACTGCTTCAAGGTTTGGTATGTTCTTAAAAGTCTTTCGCCATTGCTCAAGATTATTTTTAGTCAGCTTTACGACCTTTCCCTCGTAAGCGTAGTTTTTTACTAATTCCATATATATCTCCTATTTGTTGTTGATTACTATGATAGTACATATGTACTTCTTAATGCTTTCCTAAGTCTATGCACTCCGTTAAGGCTTTGAGGTTAGGCATAGGTACAACATCCTACAAAATGTAGGTGTTGACCTAACCATGCTCTCCGAATCAGCTTGTCGGTAATGGCATCATGCTATATGCGCTATGCATGATTCAACTGCTACTTACTTAAAAAATCGCTTTAAGGTGGATAGCGTTCAGTTTTCCGGTCTCGCCTTTGGCTTTATCCACATCCCATTCTAGCCATTAAAATAACAAGCCGAATCGTCTTACCCGAAAACTTGTTAAGTTTTGATATTTATAATACAATTCTTTTAAGAAATCAAATTTACTCGAATGAATTTAATTTCTGAGTCTAATAGACTCCTATTTGTTGATAGAAAGGTAATGGGCAAGGGTGTTTTTTTATGCGTCTAGATCACATTCATGTTTACTTAGAATAAATGTTCTTGCTCACTACTACCGCTTTCATCCCAATCTATTTCCCTAATAAAAACCTCTACTCTAGGGTTTTTCTTGTCCAAGTATTTTTCTAAAATCAAACGTTTAAACTGTCTATCATTTTCATACCAAATACCCTCTAGAGCATCCATAACTAAAGATGGATCTAAGTCTGGTCTCCTACTGCTGTAATAAATTTTTATTTTTCCCTCTAAATCTTTTGACAAAAGAGGTTTTATTTTTTTTGCCTGTATTTGTACGTCTTTGACAAACAAAAGTGCTTTTTCAGATTTTATAAATCTTACTTTGCCTTTAATTTGAACTAATCTTCTTGAATTAGCCTTCGACACACATTCTCCGTAAAATTGTTGGCTATGTATTTTGCTCATTTTTTTTAATTTATATAAAGAATCATTAATTTAATTGACAATATATCATAAATTAGAGTAGAATATCGGTACATTTGAGGTTAAGCGCATGAAATATAGTAATACTACAGGACTACCAGAAGTCTTTGCACAGGCAGTAATGCGTGATAATTATTCGCGTGGAAAAGCTGATATATCAGCCACAGGATTACTTAAACCACCACGTCAAGCATACTTAGCATATCAACATGACGATGATCTTGTTGTTGATGTTAGTAATATGGTTTGGTCTTTGTTTGGTAGAGCATGTCATAACATTTTAGAAAGTGGCACAGCAGAAGGCTACATAGTAGAGCAACGTTTTTTCACAGAATCTTGTGGATGGGTTGTTAGTGGTCAAGTAGACGTACAAAGAATTGATCCGGATGGCATAGTGCTTATGGATTGGAAAACACGTAAAGCTTATGCAGTAATGAACGGACGTGAAAGCGACACACAACAACTTAATATATATGCTTGGTTGCTACGTAAAAATGGCAAAGAAGTAAAAGACCTCAAAATCGTTAATATAATACGAGATCATTCGTCCTTTGAGGCAATGAGAAATCCAAAATATCCACAGACAGAAGTAACAATTACAGATATTGAATTGTGGTCTTTTGCAGAACAAGAAGAATTTGTAAGACAAAAAATACGGGCGCACCAACTTGCATCAATAAATCTGCCAGACTGCAGTCCGGAAGAAAGGTGGATGAAACCAGATAAATTTGCAGTCAAGAAAGACATAGATGCAAAAAGAGCCTTAAAAGTGTGCGACACAGAAGAACAGGCTAAAGAAATTATTAAAACAAAAGAAGGCTACATCATAGAATACAGAAAGGGCGAACCAACAAAATGCCAAAGATTTTGTGATGTATCTGGTTTTTGCACACAATATCAAGATGAATTAAAACAACAAGGAGAAGAAAGTGGAAGTTAATGAACATACAGGGGAAGTTATGATGCATATGATGCGAACAAGCAAAGAGTTAAATGAAATAGGTGTCGCGTTGGCAACTGCTCAAGCAGAATTTCCAGTATTGCCTAAGACAAAGAAAGTTATGGTAAAAACACATGATGGAAAGGGGTACTCTTATTCCTATGCTGACCTTGCTTTAATAATAGAAACAATATTGCCTATTACATCCAAGCATGGACTTTCAATAATACAAATGCCGAGCGTAGCAAATGACAGGAACACTTTGGTTACAAGGCTATTACATTCAAGCGGTCAATGGATTGAGTGCGAATTACCATTAAAGCAACAACGTGATGGCGCTCAAGCACTAGGATCTTCCCTTACGTATATGCGTAGATACGGAATAAGCAGTATTCTTTGTCTAGCAACAGATGAAGATGATGATGGTCAGATAGCTGACACAGATCATGTTGGTGCAAAACCTCAAGTTAAGAGGGGAGTAACAACTAAAGCAAATAACATCTTCCCTAAAGAAGAGGATGCAAAAAAGTTTATTGAAAAAATGATATTTGATGCTAAAAAAATATCTGAGTACGAAGAGGTAGGATTAGCGGTTGAGGTGATAAAGAACGTAGAGGAAATGTGGCTTAACAAAGCAGAAAAAATATCTGAAATTCAAAAACTTTATCCTAAAAGCTATGAGAACTTACGACAAGAATTTGGTTTCATAAGGGATAGGCTAGAACAAGACAGCAAGGGGGAAGAGAAAGATGTTTAAACACCTAATAATGTATTCTTTTCACTACCTGTCTGCCTTCTTGTTTGCCTTTCTGCTAGTTGCCGGAGTAATGCAATGATACATGAACTTAACTACGGATATGGCTATAACGAAAAAAATTCAATCGTAATTATTTGGTGCATTGATGATGTCAGACACACTATAAGAGACTATGACATAGATGTTGAACTGACAGACGATGAGTGTATGGAAGTTTTAGGATATTGCGATAATCACCAAGACGCAGAATTTGGTATGGGATGGGAAAATATATACCAAGCAATTTTGTATTGCTTTGAAGATAAAATAAATAAAACAAAAAAGGAGTAAAAAATGGAACAAGAATATCCGGATAGCGTTAGGATTTTTCCTAACAACGACAATTCAAATGGAGAAATAGACGTAACTGTATTTTTTCGTGTGAATGGAGAAGAACATAGGCTTAGAATCTATAAAAACAATAGAAAAGAAGAAGGCGATAAAAGACCTGATCTTCTTGTTACTTTACGTTTAAACGGAAAAGAATTAGAGGCTAACTCATGGCAAAAAGAGGCTAAAGAGTCTGGAAAGATTTATTATCAAGGAACTCCGAAACCAAAATCAGAGGGTTACTCTAAATCGGGTAGCTTTAAAGAAGTGATTACTGAGAAAAGAGAAGAAAAAAGTGTAGTCAAAGGGTTTGATGATGAAATCCCCTTCTGAAAACCTTTCTAACGATTGGGCGGATAAGGTAAGGAGTGAAAGATACCTCAAATACATAAGGGAACAAGGATGTCTTATATGTTTTATGCCTTCACAGGCGCATCATATGACACATGTTATGGAAGGATCGCGTGGTTTTAGACGAACCGGAGATCAATTTGCTGTTCCTTTATGTCCTAAACACCATGAAGAACTACACAAACATGGAAACGAAAGTAATTGGTGGGCGCTACAGGGAGTAGAACCGGTAGAATGGGCAGATAAAAGATGGACAGAATTTACAAAGGGCAAAAGGTAGAACTAACACCATCCGAAATGTTAATTGCCGGACAGTTAGGACTAATGAGAATGGTGCAGAACATAAGAGACAGCAGACAATCAAAATATGGTGCGCCTACTGACTCTCAAGCATGGGCGATTAATATAGTGGGTGCTATGGGAGAGGCTTGTGTAGCAAAATGGGGTGGATTGTGGTGGTCTGGATCGCTTGGAAACTTTAAAGCAGATGATGCCGGAAAACTACAAGTAAGAACTGTTGACCATGAAAAGAAAAGATTGATATTACATGATGATGATAAGGATGATAGACCATATATATTAGTCCATGCAGATGCTCCAGATTTTTACATTAAGGGTTGGGTTATGGGAGCAGATGGTAAAGATAAAAAATATTGGTCTGATCCTCAAGGAACGAATAGACATGCTTATTTTGTACCGGATGATGATTTGATAAGCATAAATGAATTGGAGTTAAGCATATGGCTATAGGAAACATTTATAAAGACAAATACACAGACGAAGAATTTATTGAAGAGGTCTTTGAACTTGCTTTTGGCAATGATGCAATCAATAGAGACTTTACAAAAACAGAGACATTAGAGCGTTTAAACAGCCTCTTATATAAAGCATTTCTTTGGGATACGTCACAAAGACATGAACTAAAAGAAGATGAAGAAGATAAGATTTGGGAAGATAACATAAACAAAACAGGGGGATTTAATGAGTAACGATTATGTTAGTTATGTCATGGAACTGATCTATCAAGACATAGACTCAGAAGATGAGAAGGGTTTGTTGGATAAGAAGATAGACCAAATTTCAAGCGAACACAGCCTTCATGCCGATGATGACCGAGATGATATTAAAGTAATCATTGCAGAGGAAAGGCTTGAGGAGTCTTTCCAATGAGTAGTGAAGAACAACCTAAATGGATAGTGGTAGTTACTTGTGGAGATCCGAACAGTCATTTGGCACACCAAACCTCATTTGGTTTTTTTGAATCTAAGGAACATGCGGAAGATTGGTCACATAATGTTTATGAGGATATTCCATATGTTATTGATGTGTTGCCATTTAATGATTACAAGGTGATGAACTAGCAATGAAAGAAAAATATGATCCAAAAAAAGTATGGGATAAGATTATAAAAAAACAAAAGAAAGCCTTTAGAAGTGAGGGCGAATACTGGAGAAGAATGGCTAATGCTCTGAGGAAAAGAAACATTAGGAACAGGGAAAAAGTAAAATTCTTAAAAAATAAAGTTGCTGAACAAGAAATTTATATAGAACAACTAGAAAGAGAAGTTGAAAAGCTAAATAACTACAGCATAAGGTTACCATAAATGACTAAAATCTGGCGAAAAGAAGAGTGGGAGCAATTTGACAAGATAAATCCGCCTTATTATAAAAAACAAATACAAGTAACAGACTTTATCCTTTCATACAACATGGATTGGCTTGAAGGAAACGTTATTAAGTATGTAACACGATACAAAGATAAAAATGGTGTCGAAGATTTAAAAAAAGCAGAGTGGTATCTGCAAAGATTAATCAAGGAGAAATCAGAATGAAATTTATTATTACAACATATGCAACTTGTGATTTTCAATACGAAGTAGAGGCTGACTCTATAGGAGAGGCGGAAGATCGTTTTTACGAAAGCAATCACACAGAACTCAATGATGGTCATCCAACAGATATAAGGGATGAAACGATTGATACTGTTAATAAAATAATCTTGCCATGCAAATAGATAAAGAAACATTAGCCAAAGCTGTTCAAGGCATAGAGGTCAAAAAACATGCTTACAGGCAAACAAGAGAAGGAACGATAGTCTCTTTCCTTATACAGCCAGATGATGTAGCAGAATTGCTTGGTCAAGAACTATCTGTAAGTGAAATTGGTGCTAGATATATGCTTGGAATAGTAAGATTAGACGAAGAAACCGATTATCCTGTTATTCCAGAAGAAGTTACCATTGGAGAAAGAGCAATGAGAAGGGCGGTTATGCTCTGCAAAGATCCCAGCTATCAAAGCTGGGTGCGTTTAAACATCCATAGTAAGTGGGCTAATGTTGGTATGACTTCAGAAGAGGTCGATTCTTTGGATGATTATGAACTTGCAACCCATGTTATGAGATCAGTATGCGAAATAATAAGCAGAAAAGATTTTAAGACAGATAAAATTGCACAAGCTAAATTCAGAGATCATGTTGATGATTATTTACGGAGTAAAAAATGAACATAATAAAAACAGACAATGCTTGGTGGGCGGATTCTTTAAAGAATATAAGAAAATACAGAAAGATGACTCTATCTGATGTAGAACAATTAACAGGAATATCAGCACCATACCTTTCTCAATTAGAAAATGGTAAGCATGATATAAAGCTTTCAACATTTGAAAAGATTATTGAATCATATGGTTATGAAGTAACAGTTACAGAACCTGTAGAAAGAAACCATTGGCAAAATCTGATTAATAGTGGTTAGGACACGCGCTACTGTAAAATCTTCTCTGGATAGATAAGTTCTCCTTGAAGAAGTTGTAGATGAAGGTGGGGATAAGAACTAAACCGAGTACCCATACTAGCCACATAAGATAGAAGGTGTGCCACTAAGCGATTAGTACAGGAAGGCACTTAAAGGAAAATTCCTGTTGGATGGGTTTATAAGCATCCTATAAAAAACACCTTTCTATTGAAGTGTGGTCGAGTGTTGCAGTAAACAAACGTTAGAATGAAACAGGCAACTTCTAACCTTGACCACACGATAGTTTTATCTATACTATTTAGATGTCGTTTAAACTGACCTTAATAGCTACTGTTTTATTTATCATTTCTGCATCTATCAATGCAGTTATGTTTGCCAAATTAGATAAAGCAAAAATTGAACTACAAACAGCTATTAATAATCAAGCAGTTTTAGAAAGAACAATCCAAGAACAAAACGAACAGATCGTAAACGTATTAGCAAAAGCAAAAAAGACGGCGGAGCAGATACAAAGTTTAAACACGCAATATACAGAAAGCCAAGCACAAGTAACGAACCTTAGAAATAAGTTTGCCAAGCACAACTTAGAGGGATTAGCCATGTCTAAGCCTTTATTACTGCAAAGCAAGATCAATAAAGCTACAGCAAGAGTGGGTAATGATCTAACAAACATAACTAACCCAGACCAATTTGATGAAAAAGCTACTGATAATACCTCTACTCTTAATTAACGGATGCTCTACCTATTCACTTTTAGGTGATTTAGCGAACAAACAACCACAAACTAAGCCTGTGGAAGTGGTTTCTGTGGCAAAAAGAAGTCCTATTTACCATCCACCTTTGCCAGAACCTATAGAAGCCTCAGACGTTGAATGGAAGATATTGACTCCGGACACCATGAATGAGTATTTAGCGCAAATAGAAGCCGGAGAAGAACCTAGAGTGGCTTTCTATGGTTTAACCTCTCAAGGTTATGAGAACTTATCTATGAATATGGGAGAAATAAAGCGTTATCTTGAGCAGATCTTACATATAGTAGGTTACTACAGAGATATTGACGAAGAAGATGAAGAATGAATTATATCAGAACAACTATGATAGTTTGTATGATTAATCCCCAAAGGGCAACTCTGAAAGCAAAACGATAATTATCTAATTCAGTTTTATCGTCTTTATTTTTCATGGTAAATCAATGGTTTAAACACATAGAATTTAACACACCTGCCACATGGATTCAACGTTTAAACGATTCAGTCTTCAATACCAACACCACAGGAACACAGAATGTAGCTATGGGGTTTAATAGATAAAAAAAAACTTTAGGTAGATTGGCGGGCGCAGCAAATTAATTTGCAGCCCGGAGGCAGCATAAAAGAAAACGTTTAAACAGTTAGTTTGCTAACGGGTTATCGTTTTTGTTTTTCAATGCCTGAACATCATCATACATAGAATCAATACTTGCATTAATACCAGCAATACTTGTTTGTAGCATTACAACATCTGTTTTAATTGGACTTAAATCCTGCGTTTCTATATTTAAAGATTTTATCTGCTCATCAACAGCAACTACTTGTTTGTCTAATCCAATTATTTTCTCAGCTAATGTGTCTGTTTCATTAACATACTTGGTTATCTTCTTTTCTAAGTTTTCTATACGATTAACGTATGTTGCACCCGTGTAGCCAAATCCAGCTAGTGTTCCTATAATAGAAACCAAACCTATGATCTGTGCCGCTTTTGATTGAAACCAGTCCATAATATTCTCCTAATAAAATTTAGTAACTTTTCTTCTATTGTCCATAACCCTGCCACATCCTTTAGCAATTCCAGACTTTACAGGACCACCAGACTTAAATTTTTTCTTAGGAAATCCTTTTTTCATATTAGCGTATGCTTTTTTAGATATAGTAGACTTTCCTTTACTTCTACTTGTTCCAGCTTTTTTTCTTTTATTTAT
>Ga0209337_1000644_pt1 | contig 28082 bp, 11 predicted proteins | sample LinPmetageLP53_FD_184044 | JGI IMG/M metagenome (GOLD analysis project Ga0209337, IMG submission 184044) | Marine viral communities from the Pacific Ocean - LP-53 (SPAdes) (version 2) | ecosystem: Environmental > Aquatic > Marine > Oceanic | place: Pacific Ocean | collected 2010-02-08 | reverse complement strand
TTCCTTAGCATATCTATTTCAGGATTAAACTGACTTCTGATGCCTAATTCTGGTCTAGCCTCTCTTGTTTGAGGGTCAGGCATATCTTGCAAATACTCTGCAGGAATGTACTTACCATACCCTCTAGACTTTAAAGTACCTCCTGTAATTAAATCATATACAAATAATGTTTCAGCTAACTTCCGTACTGCTACATTTTCACTTGTAACTAAATCTAAAAAAGCAGCTTGCATTTGTACAGTAGACACTAAGATATTTCTATCTCCTGTAAACTGTAGCGTATGGAACCCGTCTGCTGTTTCATCTATGTTAGGTATAAGCTGCTTTATAAATAAATTATTTGCAACCTCTGGGTATGCCTTTTGAGCATTCACTAATTGTATAGCTATATTATCTGTTTTAGAATCTAAGTAGTCTTTCCTTAAACTTACTGCAGAACGACCAGTTAATTCTTCTGCCCATGAAGCACTTAAGTAAGACTTCAATGATTTTATAATATCTGTGTAAGAATTAGAAGAGCCTGTAGCTTCTAAAGCTTTTAAGATAGATTGAGAAAATGCTGTGTTTTCGATATGCTCTCCTTCTAGTATAAGAGTACTCCCAAATAATAATTCTGTAGCATACGTTACTTGACCTGATACTGTACTTGCTTTTGTCCTACTCCATGCCTTTCCATTTAATGTGCCAGGCTCTCCCATAATTACATTAAACCTGCGGCCTTTAAATTGGGGATCGTTCATATAAAATTGAAAAGCTGTAAAACTTACATTATCTCTCATAAGTTTAAAGAAATCTTGTCTACTCTTAGGCAACTTTGTGTCTAAGCTAAAAGACTTCTGCATATCTCTCCAGCCTCTATTAGCTTCTTCAGCTGTTTCTATAGCGTCTAGAATGTGAAGACTATGAGCGATGTCATCTATTTTTTCTAAATTAGTTTCTGGGTCGTTTAAGTACTGTAATTTTAAAGATTCTTTATTAAAGTTAATTTGCTTTATATAATCACCTTTAGTTTCAAACCCTCCTTCTTCCATTAACCCTTTACGAATCACTAAACCAGCAGTAGCCTCTATCTCACTATTACCAAAACTGCGAGATTTCCTTCTTAAAGCATACAAACTTAAAGCTATAGGAGATAACGCAATCATACTAATAGTTTCTTGGTTGTATCCCATTTCAGTAAGTGCACTCCACAAAGGATAGGATTCTCTATGTATTCCTAACTTAGCTAGCAAATGATTGTTTTCATTATCTACCGCATGATTTATAAGCCTAGAATACTGTTCTTGTACTGTACCTGCAACAGGGTTATAACCTTCTCCTTCTAAAACAAACGTAGTGTCTAAGATATCAGTTTTACCTAACCTAGTTATCTCATTCATACTCTTACCTATAATACTATTTTTTTGTTCTTTTTTATATTCTAGATAATCTTCATAGGATTCAAAATCTCTTTTCACATTCCTTTTCTCTTCCATCAATACACCTAAAGAAATATGTTCTACATATTCACCCATAGGTTGTGATTTCCCAAAGTGACCTCTTGCATTTTTATTTTCTATTTGCTCTAACTGTGCGTGAGTAACTCCTGTAGAAGCAAAGACTCCTATAGCTTGTTTCGCATCTTGAGCACTTTCAGCTTTCATGTTATTATAAGCTATAGACATAGGCAATAATCCTACTTCTTCTTTACCTACTATATTAGCTAAGTCTTCTGCATACCCATCACTTACAGGCGTATTTAGTATTTTTTGTACTTTATCAGAAGGGTTTCGCATAGATGAATGGTATACATCCATTTGAATATTTCTCTGCGCTGCTGCTTTCTCTTTAAGAGTTTTTGCATTCTCTTCTCGTATTACTGTTAAAGCTCCTGTTTCATTATCATAGCTAGTTTGATACATCATACCGTATAACTTATCTATGTCAAAGTCTTGACCGATACGTCCTACTAGTTCTGTAGGTACTATTAAGCCATCCCCATACTCAGCAGGTGCAAATCCTACTACTTCAAAAGAACCTGAAGAGGCTTTTTTCTGACCTGGAATACGATATGCAAATACATTTAAGAGATCTGCAGGAACTTTATCCATATCTAGTATTGTCCTGCCTTCCTTATCTTTTTTAGTAAACTGAGATAGTTTACCTTTATATTTCCAAGGCATAATAATTTGGTCAGGTTGCATAGTCCCATCTTCCTTTTTATGAGAAGCTTTCAATCCTTTCCCATCAAATATTCTTTTACCATCTCTATAAGTCCATACTATAGCTCCTCTATGCTCTTTAGTAATGTCTTGTAACCCTATACCTGTTTCTGGTTTAATAGCGCCTGAAAAGCCTGCTATCTGAGGCTGCAATACTTCTTTATGAAATATAGATAAGATTAATGAATTGACTCTCTCTTCACTTAGGGATGCCCACAAGGGTGTAGCAAACTCTCCTGTTGCTTCATCTAAATATAGATGCGCTAACTCATTAGCTTCATACCCTCTAGAAACAGCTTCCTCATACATACGTGTAGCTATCTTACGCTTATACTTTAAGGTCCCTCCTAGTGTTATAGATCCATTCTGTTTTATAATAGATAGTCCATACTTTTCCCCGAACTCCTCTATTTTATAATTAATTTCTTTTTGCCTTGCTTCTATATAAATTTTATGAAGAGCTGCTCCAGAAAAAGTACCGTCCTTTTCTGTAGGAGTATATAGAGCTGTATCTAAAACAAACCCTTCTTCTGCAGTCAGAGTAGCTAAATTTAATTTTGCTACTTGAGATCCGTGTACTTTTAGTTGCTTTTTTCCTATAGGCTGCTCTTGTTGAATACGTATAAAATGGCGTGGAGCTACTATCCTTTGATTCTTTAATTCAGGATTACTAACATCTATAGTACCATCCTTCTTGTAGATATTTATAGGATTTTGTATTGTATTACCTACTTTGAAAGCGCTTTCATGTGCAGCTCTATGGAATCTATTCTCTTCCATAAATACCCTTAACTTATCTAATTCAGAATCTTTAGTAAATGCAGCTACTAACGGGAATTGAGCTGACTTGATATACAATAAAGAACTACCTAACCGTCCTGCTGTAACAGGCTTCATAGGCTGGAACCATCCTTTTTCTGCTTGAGTAAATTCAGCATTAGGGTCTCTTGCTTTACCTAAAAGCCCATTAAACTCAAGCTCACTAATTACTCCTTGAGCTAACAGAATACTTAAATGCTCTTCCGCTGTAACAAACTCAGCACCATCAGTTGCTTCAATAGCTTGATACATTGATAACTCTTCTTTTGACAGACCTAATGATTTTAAATACGTCATATTACGTGCCGTCATTATCTGATCGGCTATAGGTAATATATGTATCTCATGGTTATTCCTTGTTCTAACTTTTCCTCCTCCTATAGGTTCATTCCACTGTACTTGTGGTATAACATTTCCTGGAGCAATCATAGAAGCAAAACGTTTCCCTGTATTATCCATAGTGCCCTTTGCATCGTTTTTCCAAAAAGCACCTGGATCTCCAACAAACATTGTTGTAGTATTAGTCTTAGCCGCAAAACTATCTAAAGTGAATTTAGCTACGTATGTTAAAAACGCAGCATACGATTCGACTCCTTTATCAATTTCTTTATAATCTTCTCCTAAGTGGTTTGCTATATAGTTGTACTCTTTTACACTAGGGTCTAAATATGACAGACCATTGATTAATCCTGTTTCTGGGTTTCTTCTTATTACTGTCCCATCTAATGACGTTAATATAGATTGTAAATCTCTAGTAAAACTGCTGTGTAATATATCTTTTGCTTGTTTATGAAGAAGAGCGATATCTGTTATATCTAACATTTTATCGTGAGGTAAAGCTTCAGTAAGTTGTGGGATAAATACAAAGGCTTCAGCTTTTAACTGATTGGTTGTTAGGCCGTTTGTCTGCCCAGAAGATTTGTATAAACGTATTTTATTAATACGGTTTATCTCCATATCTACAGATGGCTTTATATACTTATTATAGTACTTACCAAACTCTTTATCGTTCACAAAATCTCCTATAGCTAAATCTTCTAACTGTTTAGTTGCAGGTTCTACAGAAGTCTGCATTTGAGTTATAATCGCAGGAATATTTATCAAAGGCATAGTATGCTTATCTCCTATAGTAGGAAGCATATGACGAGCAAACATTTTCTTATTACCTGTGTAAGTTTCTAACTCATTTCCATAGGTAATTAAAGCCATTAAGTTTCTATCAGATTCCGTCATACCGTGGAACCCTCTAGCGTCTTGCGTGCTCTTACTCATATTTAGACCATCTACGTAGTCTAACTGAATCTTTTCTCTATTTTGTGCAGATCCTGTTGCTTTTATGATATAGTTCCCCTCGTCTACCCAGTCCGTAGACTTTCCTTTCTGCATCTTAATTTCATTAAGACGTTGTGTAATTAACTTAGGTGCGCTATGCTGATGACGTACTTTACCTGAGATATCTCTACTTGAGTTCTGTATAAAAGCACGATCGTATTTAGCTCCAAGAGTAAAGAGTTTCTCTCCTGACTTGTTTTTATCTAACGTTAAAAGATTTACATTTAAATCTGCACCCGGCATTGTTAACCCGCGTAAAAGATTTCTAAATTTACCGAAGATAGATTTTGCATTGGTTTCTTTACCCGCTTCTAAATCTCTTTCTATACCATGCATTTCATCTTTAGAAAACACATCAGCAGGGATAGTAATACCTAGTTTATTATAGAAAAACTTAGAAAGTAACTTTGCTTTTTCTTCATGCGTATTTTCTTTAGAGGTAATAGCATCCATACCTTTTAGTAAAGCTTCTACTTTTACAGGGTCGACCTCTAGATTTTCTGTCTCTGGGTTTACTTTATAAATTCCATAGCGTAGTAATTTACCTGTAGCAAGAGGAGTAATAGCCCTTTGCATATTCTCATAATTACTAGAGTGTGTAAACGTTTGAGAAGACTTCCCTCCCATGCCTGTCATTTTATCTTCTGCAACAGAAGGAGTAAGCTTTACTCCTATCATTCTAGCAGCGTCTTTAGCTCCAAACGTAACTAACTGCTGACGCATTTGTTTTACTTTATCAATCATATACTTCTTCCTCTTAGCGTCCTTCTCTCCTATGATATCATAGTTCTCTACATCTAAAGACTTTATAATAGATTTAAAGTATCCGTACTCATTTAGTGAGCCCTCTAATCTCTTTTTAACAGAATCCCAGTTATACTGTTCCCCTGGCAATCCAGACAACACCTCATTTAAATTCTCTACAGCAGTTGCAAAATCAACATACTTTAACTGACCAAAAGGAGTAAACGTCTCCGCGTTTAATTCAGTGTGACTAGTAGAAAGCAAACGCATCTTTAGTTCAAATCTCAAAGTATTCTTAGGATCAGCTCCAAAAGCAAAGTTATCATCAAAGGCTTGTAAAGGATTTTCAGAAGCCATTAACTCATCTTCAGTAAGTAACTCAGAATCTTCCACAGACTCTTTACCTACTAGTTCATTTAATACCAACTCGATAGAAGCACCTGAAGTTTTTATAGTCCCTTGATTAATACGTAGTACTTCTAAGAAAGTTTGCATCATCAATGTTCTAAAACGTCCCGGCTCTAAAACCTTGTCATAGAAATCTATCTTCTTTTGAATAGCTTCAGTCTGCTCATAAGACTTTAGCTTCTCTAACTGTCCTTCTAATTTCTGACGGACAAGCCTATTCAAATCCTTTGCTTGTAAAGGCTTAGCTCTATTGGTAGTCATAGAGTGAGTGAGAAGTAGATTAGCTATATTACCTGATAGAACATTAACAGTCATAGCTACTTGGCGTGCATTCATCCCCTCTACCCCATAAAGCTTACCCGCTCTATCCATATTTGTACCTGTTGAAACTGCAGGTGATGGAATAACTTGAGGTACACTATCATCAAGTTTAACATCACTAGTTGGTTGATTTAGAGCAGCTAATTCTGCATCATATTTAGCGTTGATTTTAGCTGCAATTTTAGATTCTTTTAAAGCATAATCTCTATCCTTTTTATATTCAAGAGTTCCTCTTTTGTGGTTACTAGATATACCTACAGCATCTAATTCTTCTTGTCTTCTTCTTTCTACATCCTCAACCTCACTAGTTGGTTGACTTGGTGGAGCTATAGTAAGCTCTAACCCTTGCATCTTAGCCTTTTGAAGACTGCCTAACTTTCCAGTTATACCCAAGAAATTAGATAAAGGCAGCTGTTCATTAGGAAACCCATTCATATTGTCTATCAAAGCTTCTACCTTAACTTGCTGAGAAGCATTTAAAGTAGAAGTACTTGCTAGCTTACCTTTAGGTGTAGCTTCTTCTCCAAATTTAATATCAAAAGTAACCTCTTCAGAAGTAGTCCATTCTTTAGCAGCTCTATTCATAGCCTTTTTACCTAGACCTAATGCTTGTTCTTCTGTGTACGTGCCTAAAGAATTGGCTTCTGCATCTGTTCTAGATTTTACTTTAACCGTTACAGATACAGTCTGTCCTGCTAAATCTAATCTATTTAATTTGTTTGGTGTTTTACCTTCACTAGCTGGAAATAAATCAAGTTGAGCAGACCCAGGGTAGTAATCAATTTCTGATTCTTGTACAAACTTTTTAAATCCTTGCATATCTTGATTTGAACCAAGTACAAGCATCCTTTTAGCTACTGCTATTCTATAGCCTCCTTTCCTATAAGACTGCGACGGTCTTTCGACTACATCTTCCGTGTAATCATCTTTAGGGTTTATTAAAACTTTATAATCTTTCCACTGTGATGTCTCCTTATAGGGACTAACAGCATGCCCTTCATACACTACGTATCCTCCAGGCCATCCATACTTCCTATTAGTAGCTCTAGAATCCGCTATCAATCTTTGTATGCCCGCCTCAGGATCTTTATGTAAATCATATCGCGTACTTACTGTAAAAATATCTTTTGTTTTACTATCAGGGAATATTGTTTCTAAATAAGCAGAATACTGAGCAGGTGTGCCAATAGAAGAAAGATTTGGAGACATGCGAAATACATCATGTACTCCTTTTTTAACTATATTATTTACATTGCCAGGAAAAAAGTCATACTCATCATTTTTGTGTAACGCTTCCTCCTCTTTTTTCTCACGCTGTTCTTTTTCTTGTAGCTCTTCTGAAACATCTACTGGAGGTTGAGTAGGTACTATCACACGAGTAGGAGTTTCTGAATCTACCACTTCGTTAACAGCTCTTTCCTCTACTACCTCTCCTACTTGCAGCTGTATAGAATTATAATTACTCGCTATATGAACATTATTCCCATTTACATTTGCCTTTATAGGAGCTCTCTCTGTCGTAAATAATCTATTTAACAACCACTCTTTATAAGGAACCTCTTCACCTATAACTAATTCGTTATCCTTTCCTATTGTAATAACTTTAGGCCACATCATCTCTTCATTCTCCATATGAAGATCTCTCCCTTCTGTTGTAGCACTCTTCTTCATTCTCATTAGAGCATCTACTATAGCTTCTCTTTTATTTTCAGAAACCCGTACCCTCTTTACTACACTTTTATCTCCTGTTCGTGTACCTGCAGGCATATCATCTATTGCCTGTGTGTCATCTAAATCAAATAATTTTATGTCTAGCCTACCTGGCGAACCGTCTAGTGCAGTAGCTCCAGTTAAAATATCCATATGCACCCCTTGCTTTCTATTTAAAAACTGTTTAGTAGTAAAAGTAGTTGAGTCTACATTAGACTTATAACCTGTTAGAATAGATATTAATTTAACAAACTGTCGCTTGTTTCTATTTATCTCTTTTTTAGTTATATCCTCTTTAGCTTTTTCTAAAGGAACTCCTAACTTTTCAAACACAGCTAAAGAAGCATTATAAGATTTTTGTGTCATACCTACAGCTTCAGCAGTACGCATACCATTAAAAATATCAACTACCATAGCAGCCTGGTACATAAACTCAGCTTCTGCATGTCCAGTCAACTCACCATCTAAAGGTATCCACACATTCTTTTGTGTTCTAAAATCTTTGACAATCATATAGTGCTTACCTGTAGTGCTTAAATCAGGTCGTTTCATAGCAGGTATGTTGACTAAAGGATCTGAATCTTTTACAGCATCTCTTGTATCTGTACCTAAAACAAAAAGTACTTGTTCTACGCCATCTGCATTATGCACTGCGTCAATAGCCTTGCCTCTATTATTAACAAGTGTTTTCTTATCAGGCCCTTTTCCATAAATTTTAGAACCTCCATTTTCTGACTCTTCTACACCGCTCACACTAGTTCTTACAGTCTTTCCTTCAGATAATAACTGTTGAACTTCTGGACTAATTAGAAATTTATCTTTTTTAGAACGTGGAATATATCCTATTTTATTGCCGTTATAGATTATATCTATAGAGCCTTCATACTCTACTCCAGCTTTTAATGTAATCTCTGCCCCTACTTTTAAACCACCCGCTAAAACTTGCATTGCTCCTTCAGGATATACTTGATTAGGAACAGCTTTCATAGAATACGGATCATCTAATGTCAATGGAATAGGAGCTGTTTCTCCCTCCATTACGCTTAAATTACCAGGAGCTGACTGCTCTTCTTCTATTGCAGGCCCTCTTGCTACTAATAGAGAAGGTTGTTGTATTACGTTATTGCCTAAAACAATTTTAGGTTTACGTGTTTCTCTTACAAGTGTTTTACCTGGGTCTAAAGTCTCATCTACTACATACTCTATATTGCCTTTTAATCCGTTTTCTAAAGGTACTCCTGTATAATTTGTAGCTCGATAACCTTTATCATGTAAGATTTTTCTTAAGGGCTTTAATGTAAACTTAACTAACTCCTTTACAGACCTACTAGTTTGTTTAGTCTCCATATAATCATAAAGACCCATAATAGTGTTTAAAGCAGAAATATCTTTATTGCTATTTATAAATACTTTTACTGCCTCTATATAAGATAAAATCTTTTCTGGTATAGTTATTTCTTTGATAGGAGCAGGATCTTCTTCTTGAACCTGTTCGCTTGTAGATGGTTCTTCTACTACTTCTTCCTCTACTTCCTTTTCTGATCCAGTTTTAGTATCTGTTTCTGCAGCAGGAGTAACACCTTCTTGCTCATATAACTCATCTGTTATAATAGCATCTTCATTTGTAGTTAAGTCTGAAAAAGGACTCTCTTTTCCATCGTCATCAGAAAAATCTTCTATAATTACAGACGGCACATCTTCTTCATACCTATCCATATCTAAATCTTCTTTTACACCCTCTTCCTTCTTAGCATTTTCTATACTTTCCTCTTGTTCATACGCTTCTTCTTGCCTTTGGTCGTACTCCGCTATTTCGCGAGCACCTTTCTCTTCAGCAGTTTCAGCATACATTGCTGCAATCGCTCCTTGCATACGGTCTAAAAACCTTTGGTACCCGCCAGGCTCTATTAAATCATTATAATTCTCGATTAACACTTTACGATCTAAAGTCACTTCCATTAAGTCTAAAACGTCTTCGTTTAACCCTTGCATATCTACATCGGTTACTCTTCTGCCTACTGCTTTTAAAGCACGGTTCATATCTAAAAGACCTTGTAGTCTAGCTTCTTGCTTTTCTAAATCATATTCATAAGACCCGTCTATATTTTTACGAGAAAATAATGCACTTGAAAGCTTTTCTGCTTTTTCTTTAGCTACTTCTAACTCTTCGGAAATCCTATTTATTTCTTGTGCTCTTTTTTCTGCTTTTTTAGGATCGATATTTTTAATTATTTTTCTCTCCATTTTAGTCTTAAGCTGTTTCTCTATACGCTTTATCTTATCGTCTAAAGAAACCATCTCATCAACTTCTTCTGAAGTCATCTCTAATTCACTTGCTAAGTGTGAAGCATCTAATATCTGATCCCCATTAAAAGTCTTTAATTTCTCAGCTATAGAATCTGCAATATACTTTTCTCTTACATCTTTATCTTTTAAATTATAAATCATGTTAGCTATGCCGGCGTGTATATCAGGATTTTCTCCTCTGTATATCTCAGAAGCAGCATCATAAGCTTCTTTTACACCGTTCATCTTTTTTACATAGCTAGAGTGAACTTCTTCTTTACGAGCTAAAACTTCGCTATCTGACATATTCATAGCGCTTTCACCTAATAACTCTCTATACTCTTCTACAGACATATCATCCAAAATCTCTTTACTTTCTTGGATAGCATCGTCAAACCTACCTGTTGTAATCTTACTTGTAGCGTGAGCAAATATCTGGTTAGCTTCTATGTCTTTAGCTTGTTTAAAATCATTGTTCTCATAGGCTATATCCGCTTGACGGATAAGACCTTTCTGAGTATTCATATGTTGAAACTCTGACTCTAGAATAGAAACCACATCCCCATGCTTTTTATGAAGATTAATAATATTATCTACAGCTTTATCTTTAGCTGATTGCCTATCCTTACGTTCTTTTATACCGCCCATCATTTTAGGAGTATAATATGTTCCGTCAGCATTTTGTGATTGTATACGTAATACATTAGGAACTCCTAGAAAACCTAAACCAAATCCTATAGCTATTTCTTTAAAGCCTTCAGCAGTAGTATACGATCCTTTTAACCCATCTAAAAAAGCTTCAGTCGTATTAACTGTCTTATTAGTGTTTTCTGGATTATACTTTTCTGCAATGTAGTGTTCTGCGCCTCGTCCTATAACACCTTGACCTCCTTCTTCTACAAATCCTTCATATAATCCTATACGTAATCCTGCAGTACGCCTTAGATTTCTTCCCCAAGCAGTACCTCTAGACATATCTAATAAATCAGGTAAAGCTTCTTCTGTCATCCCATAAGCTTTTGCTGCTTTACTTTTTGCTGCAGCGCTTAAAGAAGACTTAGGGATAGTCTTAACGGTCTTCATGCCTCTACGCAACGAAACTCCAAATAATCTTGGGAACATAAGCATATTAGAAATACTTACTAATGCTAGATTAGCTCCAAATACAGCATCTGCTTCACCTCCAATTTCTTTACGGAAATCTTCTTCCATCTGCTCAGTGTAAGTGCCCTCTCCATATAACTCTTCATACTGAGCTTTATGTGCCTCACCTGCAGTATTCATCATTGCTCTTGCTTCTACCCCGGCTTCCATACCTCCTCCCGTAAGAATTTGTCTACCTAGTTTACCTGCAGCATTTATAGAATCTATACGTGCTCCTTTTGCTCCTGCTCCTACTAACCCTTTCCCTGCAACTCTTCTACTAGTATCTTTGGCTATAGCTTGAAACCCTTTAATTGCATCATCAATAAATTGACCTTTAATAACTCTTTTACCACCTGATATTATTCCTTTAGCTATACGTGCTCCACGTGCTGCTAACCCTGCAGTTGCTGCTATTTGTGCTGGAGCTGCGGTACCTCCTGAACCTACTGTAACAGCAGATAAAATAGCCTCTGTAGCTACAGCACCTACTACAAAACTCATAGCTCCTAAAATATCATCAAAAAGAAAATTAGATGCTTTTTGTAATCCAGTTTGATTACCTCCTCTTTTAATTTCAAAATACTTATCGTAGTCTTCTTGAAAAGAATCTAACCCACGTTGCATACCATTGTCATATAAAGCAGTTAAATCCCCTTGAACTAAAGCATTGACGGCTCCTGGAATCATAGCTAGTCCTTTAGTAGTTTCTAGTACAGTATCGCCTGCAAACTGCAAAGTTCCATTTAAAAGCTTTTCCCAACTATTTTGTGCTTCTGCTGATCTATCAGCTGTATCCTCCCACCCTGTAAAAGTAAATCCTTTGTCTAGACCTGTTACCATAGTCCGATGCCCAAACTGGTCTAAGTCGCCTCCTACAAAAGAACCTGCATCATTATAAAGACGAGCATAGCCATCTTTATCAGTAAAAGTCATACTCTCTAATCCATCTGTAAATGTATCAGATATAGGAGCACTTTCTTTTTTCTCAGGTTTTTCTATTTTAGGTTCTTCTATTTCAGGTTTTACAGTTTCTGGCTGCCCCTCCATAGCTTGATTTATATCTTCTGTAGACGCTGTTCCAAGATCAGTTAGACCTAATTGCCCAATGTTATTATTCTCCATTATTAATAAAGCTTATTAGAGTCCATAATTATTTTGTAAAACAGTTCTTCCTACGTATGTTCTTACTTCTCCAGGAGATTCAAAACGCCATCTAGCTCCTCCACTACTAAGAATTTGATTTCCTTGATCGTCATAAGGTACGAAATAGTCTCCTTCTCTTTTAATAGTCAGCCCTCCTTCTCTAGCATTAGGTAAGTCTACTTTCTCTGACGTTTTATCCATAAGGAATGCCCCTACTTGAGGATAAGCTATACTAGACATTAAAGGAAAGAAAGCTTTTTTAGTTTGCGGAGAAGGAGTATTGACAAATACTTGATTTATTAACCCTAAAGAGTTGTCTTGTATTTGCGCCATATCTTCTGGCATCATTTCAATATAAGCTACACCTGAAGGAGCAGCGTCTCTATCGTTACCTCCATCAACCTTAGACTGACTATTCATAGTTAAAGCTATAATAGCATTACCTGCAGGAGAAAGAGCACTTGTTAACTGTGCAGATTTAATTCTATTAGGGTCTATAGGCCCATCTTCTTGTTGTATCTCTTGCCCTTCTCCATCATAATCAATAATATTGTGATATCCTTTTTGAGATACTATAGTCATTAATGTTTGGTCCATTACACTTTTTTCTGTCCCATCGTTAAAAAGCTGTATAGTTTGATCTTCTCCGTCACCGCCATCTGTTAAAGTATTTCCTAGAACACCGCTTGTAGTAACTACCTGATTAAATTCATCTTTGTAAATCCCATCTTTAGAAAAACTTTGCGCTCCTACTCCTCCAGCTGTTATCCTAGAATTCATCTGTAAAAGACCTGCATTCTCTAGCTTTTGATTAAGCGAATCTTCTACTTGCATAGCTTGTTCTGGAGCTAATCTAATATAAGGAGTATCAAACATTTCATTAGATAAATCATTCATATGAATTCTACCTTCTGGAGTGTCTCGATAAGCTTGTAAAGCAGGATATGCTTCACTGCCATCTTCAGATTCTCCAAGACTATATATAAACTCTTCTAACTCTTTTTTATTTCTAAGAGGGTCTGTTTTAGTTTTGAATAATTTCATCATAGCAGCTGTATAATCAGGACGTTTAGTTACTTGCCCCATAAATCTTTGAGGCTCTCCTGTTTCAGGATTCATACTTGAAAACGTAGCAGGATTATCTCCTGAATCTACAACATTTTCAGCGCCAAAATTCATAATCATTTTGTTCTTATCTTCATTATACTTTTTAGTAAGAACATTGTTAGACTGTATATTAACAAATTGCTGATCTGATACCATATCCCCAACCATATTACGTATTTGAGTTGCATACCCTGGAAGATTCTTTTCTTCTTTAGCTTGGTCTATTAAACCTTCAACATTATTATACATATTCTGCAAATAAGGAGCATCATTAGGAGACGCCTCTGCTATTTGAGCAGCTAGAGCAGTTTTGATTTTAGTACTTTGAGCATCAGCTGCATATGCCTGTTTATCTAACCTGTCGTAAAGACGAGCTACAGACTGCGTAGGAATACCCACCATAGAAGGTTTGTACTCTAACATATTTAGTTTATCTGGTAGAAATGTTGCCATAATTTTAATCTTTATTTTTGTAGCCTATCCAATTTCCCTCTGCATCATACCCTGTATCATAAGGTCTTCCGACTGCTTCCATTTGAGCCGCTAAGTTAGACTTATAAACGTTTGCTAAGTAGTCTTGTGCAGAAGAAGCTAACACATTTAAAGGTTGCTGTCTAGCAGAAGTCTGCAGCATCTCCTTTTTATTCTTAAAATTAGTACTATCCTGTAAATAAGAATTTCGTAAAGCATCGTTTGTCATACGCACTTGAGTAGACATAGCATCGTAACGAGCACGTGCTGCTTGTTCTTGTTGAGAATCTTGCTGAAGTAACCCACTATTAGATTTTAAACGCTGTGCCATAACCTGTTGGTTTAAAGCCGCCGCTTGCTGTCCTTGTAAATTAGTGTTCTGCATAACAGCATTACTAGCATCTTTAACTTCTTGTAATTGTTGACCTATGTTTGATTTATAATTAAACTGCGGCATCATAGTAGTAATAGGTTTAGGAGGTCCTTGCATGTTTTCCAATGCTCTTCCCTGTATCCTAGCACTAGCTAAAGCAGCTAGCCCTGGAATAGCCATTAGCGCTGAAGGGTTTCCCATATCTAAATCATATGTGTCAGGTCCTTTAGTTTCCCAAGTCTTTGTTTCAGGATTCCATTGCTTTTTTTCTTCTGTTCCTTTTTCTTTATCTTTCTTTTTATCTTCTTTTTTGTCTTCTACAATTTCTGGAATTACGTCATCATTAAGAACCTCTGTCTGCCCTACGTCTCCTCCTATAAAGGATGGCAACACATTATATGTGTTAGGATCTGCAGCTCTATCTTGCTCTATTCCTCTTGCTCTCGCACCTACCTGTTCTCCTTTCCTATCTCCTGTTGTAACCACATCATCCATCCTGCCTCCAGCTCCGTCAATATACATCCAAGAAGGAAGGTATCTTCCTGCTCCGGCTCTTAACCACCAATCTTTATCGTCTTGTACTCTTGCGTCATAACCAGAAATTTCTGCATTAACTCCAGGTGCTAATTCTGTTGCAAAGTCACCTTCTATTACTTCTCCATCTTCTCTAGGGCCTTCTGGAATTAAAAAAGAATGTAACTGCTCTCGATTAGATGTAGTACGTGCCCATGTATCTGCATTATCTACAGTGTTTTTTAAATCATCTATTGAGCGATACCCTAATTTATTAGGGCTTGCATTAGACTTAATGTTTTTATAAATATCAGGATCTTTTAAAGCTTCAAGCGCTTGTTCTTTTGACAATCCATTATTTACTAACGACTGCAATAAAACACGGGTAGCGTCAACTGAAATTCCATAACCTGCATCTGGCGTTGTATTATAAATTACATGGCCCTTATCTTTTGCATAAACATTAGCTCCAATAATCATGTTGTCAATACCAGGTTCATTACGACTATTAGCCCTCCCTTCACTTACACCATAGTTATCTCTACCCCATTGCATAATTTCTTCATATGTAAAGTCTGGAGAAGCATTATCCATAAAAGCATTAACTCTAATTTTACTTTGCTCTGCTTTTGGCAAAGCATTAAACTCCTTTAAAAGTTTTTTAGCAGCTTCATCTTTTTCTGCTTGATTTGGCAAAATTCGAGTAGAAACATTTGGGTTTGTAGATTCATTAATGTATGTATTGCCTAAATAACCTCTAGCGAGACCAGAAGCCGTCATAGTAGCTTCCTCAGGAATAACATTATTCTCTGCACTTAAAATAGATGGGTTATTGCCATAAATAGTAGCATTTTTCCCATCTTCCTTTATTTGATCATATAAAGCTTGCGGTGGAGGAACAAAAGGATCGTACTGTGCTTGAAATCCTTGATTCTCTTGAGAAGAAGAAGGAAGAGGAATAGGTAAACTTTGTTGTAAACCTTTATCTGGGTCCAATATAGAATCAATTTGCGTAGCCGGACTTGATTCTAAGCGCTCTAAAGATTCAAAAGGCTCACGCTCTACTTCTTCCTCTATAGATTCTTCAACAGCAGGAGGGAACGGATTCTCCCAATCAGCTGGAGCTTCATCTGGGAACCTTTCATAATAAGGACGTTCAAAAAGCAATTCAGGCTCTGCGCCGCTATGTCCTACATTTACAGTAGGAATGTTTCCTTTTAAAGCTTCTGCTACAATAGAGTCTAACTCATCAGGATGATTTTTAGCATACTCCATTAAATCCGATAATTCGTTTTCAGCACTAAACGGATTTTCTGTAAACTCTGCTTCAAGGATAGTCTTCATGCTTTCCTCAAACTGTGCAATATCTATTGATGAGCCCTCTGTAGGACCGCCTTCTGCATATTCAGGTTTAGTATACCCTCCATACCTAGCTTGCATATAATCCATATCATTAGGCATAGGAGCTTCCATTTGCGCTTGAGGCTGCTTACCTATACGCATACCCTCATTAGTCTCTTGAAGAGAAGCTAAAGCAGCTTCTGCTTTATTTAAGTTAATACGTGCTGAGTTAGCCATAGGTCCAACAGGGTACTTTTTTAAAGTTGCCTCCTGTTTAGCTTTAAACTTTGCAATTTTAGCTGCTACTTGAGCAGGTGTCATATTTTTACTCATGAGATAAGTTTTAGTATATCTGTTGCATCAAACGTCATGTCTTCTGAATCGCTAAATACATAAGGTGAATCATGGGATTGTCCCGAAGCATCCATAAATGGTTCAGTTGCTCCTTGCGTAGCTATGCCTCCTCTTTCGTGCGCGGGTCCTTCTGCTTGGTATAAATTAGAAGCTACCTGTTTATAGTTTCCATTTCCTACAGCTACAGGTGCATCTCCCGGTGAAGCTAACATAACTTCTCCACCTTCTGTTTCATAGTCTGCTTGCCCCGTAGGTCCTCCATGTGCTTTAGAATTATTAAAATTTAAATATCCTGGATATTTTTTATTAATTTGTTTAACAGTTAAATCTTCAGTAGATAATGTGTTGCCTACATTTCCTCCTTGTACAGTATAATATTTTTCAAGCCCACTGTTATTTTTTAAATACCTTTTCCATTTTTTATCATTCCAATTTTCAGGTTTTGTCATTTTTCTTTCACCAGTTCCTATAATCATATCTGTGTGTGAACGATAACTGTCTCCTGCCCCTTTTCCTGCCTTCGATTGGCTCTTAAACCAATCATACCCTTCTCCATAGCTGGGTTGACTTGAATCTGCCGACCCTTTAAATAAAATATCTCCTGCCTGATAAGGAGTATTTCGTTTTGTTCGATTAGCTGACCAATCATGCTTGTCGTCAAAAGCTGCATTAATATACGTAGAATGAGCAGCGCTTGTCTTAAAATTAGGATCTACTACCTGTGCTAAAGGTGAAATAGTAGCCCCACTCCACGGAGTTCCCCTATTCCACAGATCTCCTGGCTTCCAACCCGGAGGTGGTGCATTTTGAAGAACTTGATTATCCTTACTAAACCCTACATTTGGGAATAAAGTATCCTGAATATATCCAGACACTCTTGGGTCCCACTCTTTGTAAGTGCCTCCCGTGTTAGGATTGTGAAATCTGTTCATCTGTTCTGCTGCAGCCATTTCTAAACGTGCCTGCATCATCTCAGTCTCAGTCATAGGACTATCAAATACATTTGATCCTGTTCCTTCTGGCTCCACTCCTAAAAATGCAGGCGACATCTCTAAAGGACCTCCTTCTCTATACTTTTTGTATTTAGTGTTTGAGGTAGCTCCTCCATAATTCCTTGAAGCGAGATCCTCATCACCAATAGTCATAGCCTTGTACCCTGTAATTCCTTTTGCAATAGGTGCTGCAACATGTTCTGCTTTCCCTAACAAAGCTAGTCGTCTTGCCAAATTAATTGAACCTGCGCTATTACCCAAAAGAGGAGTAGCAGCTAATGCATCAGTAGTAGCAAATCCTCCATATAAAGCAGCCTTTGCCGCGTCACCTTTCCACCCATAATACCCACTTCGTAATCCACTAACCCCTGCATTGACTCCATCAAGTACTGCACTAGCTGTAGTTCCTGCTACAGGTATACCCTCCGCTCCTATAGCAAGACCACCTAATCCTATTTGCACAGAGTCAAGAGGATTGTTATAGGCTGTAGTACCTACATCCTTTGCGGTATCTTTTATTCCTCCATAAACCTTACTCGCGTGCACTTTACCTTGATTTGTTTTAGCAACCTCTTCATTAACAGCCATTTCAAGTTCTGTCATATTAGACAGTTTATCCTGTTTAACTGAAGGAGGAGTAATATTAGTTATTCCTTGCATACGTAATATGTTTGCCCATTCTGCCTCACTCATCCCTTCAGGTTTTTTCATTCCTGTAGGACCTCCAGTATCATACTTTTTTAGTATGTCTGCAACAGCTCCTCCATACTTTGCATAAGGCCCTGATAACCCTAAATTACCTTGACTATTTAAATTTGACATTTGCCTTGAATACTCTAAAGCATTTTGACCTTGTTGATCTATTCTCCGCTTGTTTGAGTCTGCTAAATCTTCATCCCATTGTTTAGCTGCTTTATTAGAAGAAGCTAACTCTCCCACCACTGATATTCCCGCGGACGCTAAAGCACCCCAAGGACCTAAAGCCATTCCTCCTGCGGCTCCTGATACTGCAGATCCTAATATATCTCTTCCCGAAGAGGAGGGTCTAACATTATCTGTAGTATCGTCACTTTGTGCAATCATAGTTCCTGCAGTACCTAAAGCATTTGCGCCTAAAGCCTGTAGCCCTTCCTTTTTTAAGTGAGCTGCTTGAGCTGCAGCTATTTGACCTGGCGCTAATCCTTCTTGAGTTTTATTTAAAGGACTATTATATACAGGCATTTTGTATTGGTCTATATTAAATCCTGCTCCTTGCATACCTAACCCTGCCTCTCCTCCTATACCAGTATTAAAACCTCCCATAGGCGAAGTTCCTGTTCCTACTGCATTAGTATTCCATAAATTCTGATTCTGTGTTTGATAAGGCAATACCTGAGAATTCTGTGCTAAAGGGTCAGCCTGATAAGCAGTAGATCCTACAAACATTTCGTGTCCTGGCGTTGGTGCGTGCGGTACTCCTCCTCCATCATGCATTTTCGGAACCTTTTTCTTCACAGGCTTAGAACCTTTAGTTCCTATCCCCGCCGAATTAAAATACGCATTTAATACGCTTTCTGCTAGATTGCGATGCTTCCCTTTTTTTCCGTTAAATTTTGCCATCATTCATTTATTATTAATCTACCTGTAACTTTTTCGGACTTTAGCATCTACATCATATAGGTACAAAGCATTAGTAGTATGTTCAGTATTTGCTAGCGTAAGTCTAACATTAGCAAAATTCCCTACAAATCTTTTTTGCTCATTCCATGGTTTTTCTGTATCTATATTAGCGTCTATAACTGCTCCTTCTTCATCAATAAAACTTAAAGTTCTGTCGTTTACTAAATCTCGAAATTGGTTAAAAAACCATTTATAATCTGTTCGCCTCATATTTCCACTAACATCCTCTCCCCCATTAACTCCTCTAGCAGTTCTTATTAAAGATATATTTCCACTGCATTGATAATCATTATAAACCATAGCATGTGTAAAAGTAACATCATGTTCTTTATGAGATACCGCCTCAGGATTTCCATCTACAACTTTAGTATACCAATTAATATCACTAAGTATAGCTCCTTGACCAAATGGAAAAGCAATATCTATATAAGCACTTTTTCGTTTAAGTGCAAAACTTCCTACAGGTTTTGTAAAATCATTATGCTTATAAATACTTAAACCTACCGTTCCTACAGGTCCTAAATCTGCTCTTAAAGTAGTATTTATACTATATAAAGCATCTCTAGTAGACACTAAAGAAAGTGTATTATAATTATGAAAACTAGTCCAACTGTTATTTGCAGGTGTATATGAAAGATAAAAATCTTTTACATTTTTAGTGCCTTCGTAATAGGCTGTTTGCCCTTCTGCTTGTTCTACTGAAGAATCTTCTATATAAGCAAGAGTGTTTATAACAAAGTCATCTTCTGACTCCCCTTCCCAATTTCTTAAATGGAAAATAACTCTTTCAAACCAAGGGTCATATGTAGTTTGAATTCCTGGGAAAAACCCTAATAAAGCTTCTGTTGATTTTACGTCTTTCCTTACTTTTAAGTTTGTTTTTAAAAAATTAGATAATCCTAAAGCCCCTATATTAACTAACTTATCAGTATACTGAAACAACTTACCCTGAGACTCATCTGCAAAGAAATAACCTAAAGGTGTAAGAGCACAACTTAATTGATGTTGCGTTCCTCCATACCCATAAGTAGTAGGTATAACTTCTATAGGTTTAGTAGCAAAAATATCACCATCTCCAAAAGTAATTTCTCCTGTAGAAGTAGCAAGTTTTTCTTGCCCTCTTGTAACAAAAAGACCTAAGGCATGGTGTATAATTAATTTATCATTAAATCCTTGCAAGTTTACTATTTCTCCTCTACTTCGAGTTTGCTCATAGCTATCTAATACAGGAAAGAATCTTAAATTTACATCTTTAGCGTCATCTGTTTGTGCTTGAGATCGTGCTACTCGATAAGGTAAAGTAGGAGCTGTTACAGTATCTAAAGTATATACACCTGGCTGTTTCCAGTCGTTAAGCTTTAAATATGATATGTCATATGTATAATCATTAGACTGATCTGGATCTATTGTACGCTCTGCAGAACCTAGGTACGTAAACGTATCCATAGCACTTTGAGTAGTATCTATAAACTTAGGATTAATAGGAGACATTAAGTGCACGTTATGCCCTATACGAACTGTTCCAATATCAGAAGCATAAGAAACGTTATGATTCGTACTGTCTAGGCTATCGTCTTCCGCATAAGATGATGAATCCCATCCAACTTGAGATGTGCTTCTAAAGCGATGTCTTGAATAATTTAAATCTCCATATACTTTTGAATATTCAACTCTTCCAGCGACTCCAGAATAGTACTCTCCTAATGCTGTAGTAAAAGCTGCAGTTTCATTTGCAGGACCTGTAGTTACATCTTCTAATGTATCAGCCGTTATCATTCCTGTACACGCAACTAAATCTTGAGTATTATAATAACTGTAAACATTATCTCTATAAGTGCAATAGTTAGTAATACCCCCAGCGCTAGTAGACCTACTATCAGATAGATAACCTGCTTGAGTACCACTTACATTTCCATAGTAAGGTGATATTCTATCTAGTAAAAAACCAGTTGTAGGTGTAGTAGCTCCCGACGAAGAACCTGACACATGAGAAAGTCTAGTCATTAAATGATCTGCATAATCAATACGATTAGACGATGTAGTCGATGTACTAGGATTAGGAGTGTGATTGTTAGTTACTGTAATATCTTCAGATATCCACTTTATATTAAAAGATAATGATTCTTCTGAACCTCTATTATCTATCTGATTTTCAGTATCTATAACTCCAGCTGCTATATATTTACTATCTTGAATTGGTAAAATTGCATGCCTATTACGTACTCTATGAAATCTTGAGTAACTTCCTCCATTATTAAAATTCTGGTTTCTGTTTCTCCAATTTAGCCCGTCAAAAGAATCATTTGCATATAAAGTTTCTATTGCATTAGAGTCACCGTGATCTATACTAAATTTGTATTGAGCTACATCTAACTCTGGGTCTGTGTAATCTCCAGTAGCCGAAGTAATATATTCTTGCATAATATAATGTGTCCCTAAACTTCTTGATATAGCAGGCTTAAAACTTAACATTTCAGGAGGGTGCATTTTTCCTACTTCCCATACCATCCCCCCTGTTCTATAAGATTCCCTATCAATAACTTGATCGTCAGCACTCCCTGTAAAACTTAAGAAGTTGTTATTATGAAGATTAACTCCTAAAAAAGCAGTATAGTTCGAAGCCCCATCGTTTACAGTTCCTGTTCCTATTTGAGCATACGAATTAGTATGGCCTAGAAATAAAGGAGCCTGACCTTGTATAGTAGCATTGTTTCTTGTTCTTTTTGCATAATATATACGAGCTGCAGAATATCCTTCTGGTATAATTACATGGTCGAACTCTACTCTAATCATTTGAGGATTGCTTAAGTCTCGAAATTCAAGACCATGATTGCAACCCATCCATTGTGTACTAGGTATTTTATGATGCCTTACTTTTTTACCTGCTAATGGTATGCTATCTAATACAATTTCTTGTTCCGCTCCTGATGCATAAGTAATACGTTCTTGCGGAGGAAAATCTGCAGGATAAATCTCATCTTCATTTTCCCAGAATCCCATATTCCCGCGTATTTTTTCTGCTCCATCTGAGTCTAAATCTTGAGCTCCATCAAAAGAATTATTTATATGAGCAGTACATCTTGTCCTAAAAAACTTTGCTCCAGGTCCTTGTATAGTTATATCATTAGCTAAGTGTGCATACCTTTCATCTGAATACTCCTCCATAATTGATGCACACGTAGCATCTGATTGAAAAGTATATCCATAAAATTCAAAGTCATTCCAAGGATCTGTCTGATCTGTCAATTGAACAGGCGCTTCCCCTGGTATATGGTACGCTCTAGTAGAAGATCCATCTTTTCTTATATATGAAATGTAAAAAGCATATACTTCTCCTGGCATAAAAAGCATATTTGTAGGATAATCAATAGCATCCATACTAAAAGGATACGTTACGTTTCCTTGATAAGTATCTCCATATACCCAAAGAGGTTGAACTTTATTAGCAAAAGGCTGCATAGAAATTTCTTCATTTTCTGTGAGGTTTCCTAGATAAAGTCGATTATTATGTATTGTACAAGTTTTTGCTTTAGTATAAGTAGCAGAATTTCCTATTAATTCTTCCAAACTTGCTTCTTTATAAGGATTTATACCATCTGTGCCTACTACCATAGATGTTCCAGTAATTGCTACTCTTTCTTGTATTTTAGTTATAATCGCAGCATTTACAAAACTAATACTTCCAATTAGTAGCCACTCAAAATCAGTATCAAGACCTGCTAATGAAATATCAAAAGCTGCCGCATTATCACTAGATACGTAAGGTCCTACAATCCCATGAAAAGCTGTTTTAGAACCATCTTGTAACTCATATGCAACACAAAAGAAATGAGTTCCTTTTAAATAAGAACCAGCTCCTCCAGCAGGAGAAGCTAAAAAAGAAGAAGGAGTGTAATTAGCAAATAGAGCATTAAGGGATAAATCTGTTTCAGGATTATGAATGTTTATTATTCTAACAGGATTAACATTATCCGTAAATATTACAAACTCTTCATTTTTATCATTAAAAAAAGTGGCAGCACTTAACACTGAACTAGGCAAAAACTGATATCCATCATTTTGATCGATTAAATCTAAAAGATTAGTAGTGCTGTCAAATCTTCTTATAGCTGATCCTTCCCCTGTATGAGACCCTGATGTATAAGTAAATAATAAGAAATTGTCATTTCGCAAAGGGACACACCCCATAATTCCATAGTACTCTGCAAAAGATTTTAATCTTTTCATACCAGGTTCTTGCAAAAGAGCATCTAACTCTGTACCGTACACAAAGTTCATAGCTTTAGTATACGTAGCTTCTGTTTTATTAGCAGAAGATATATCCTGGTTCATGCCCTTTAATGGCTTCATCTTGCTAGGCGTTCCTGTGTGTTATTCCCTATAAAGAAATCAGAGTGTGCATTGATATTTGGTATCATGCGTACCCACATATTCTTAAAGCTTTCCATCTTATCTATACTTGGGTAAGCAGCATCGTTCTGAGCAGCTACGCAATAGTGTCCCCACTTCTGGTCTGCTACTTGCCAATTTATAAATGGATGAGTATATCCTCCCATTATCATCTGTCTTATAACATACCACTCTAAGGCTTGCTTATAGTAGATATTATCTGGTACTTTTGGGTACCCGTCTTTACAAATTGGATACGAAGAGAAATGAACTTTTACGTCTCCTTTTTCAAAAGACGTTTGTAGATAGTCCGGATTAATGACGTAGTAGTCGCCTCCTCCATAGCCCGAAGACGTAATTTCTTTTTGCTCTTTAAAAGTATGCGTACCCGATGGATGTTCATTTGCTTCAGTTTTAAATACCGCTGCAGTTGTTATTGCTGCAGGACTGTAAGGAGATGGACTAGTTGTTCTTTTAGCATTAGGTAAATCAAATCCTGTAGTATCTGTTCCATATGGCAATGCTCTTCCTTGGTATTCTACTTGGAGTATATCTACTAGTTCGCATGGTAGTAAGACGCGATGGTCTTTTACTTTTAGAGTTAAGGCTTTTCTTTCAAGACCTCCTATATATCCTATAAACTCTAACGCTTCTCCTATCCACTCTACGGCATCTATTACCCAAGTATCAGTAGTCGGTTTGAGATCACGGAAGATCTTAGCTATAACAGCTTTAGAAGAAACGGATTTATATATCATTGTTTAAAGTTCATATGGGCAAATTCATCTGTCTTTAATTTCTTTACTAATGCTTTACGGTTTCCTGTCGGACCCGCTGTGGGAGCAAACGTATAAACGCTCTTATTCTTTACCTTACATTTACTCTTATCCCAATTCCAGCGATAGTAATAATCATCTGTGAAATACACATGTTTATTAATACCTAGCTTCTTAAGCTTATTTGTCTCGCCCCAATCTATAGCGGGTTTATTAAAAGCTCTAGGAATACGCTTTATACGTACCGTACCTAGTCTATGACCCATATTAAACACAACTCCTTCTAAAAGTAATAAAGAGAGTCTTTTATTAAACTCCGATACTACATGTTTATATAAAGGATATGTGACTGCACTATTTGGGTTTTTCTTTATAAAAAACTTATAAGCTTCTTTACTACTAAATCTACTCGCCGAGCTCGACGTCTGTTTCGTCTTCATGAGGTGTTTCTAATTGCAACTCACCCCCTAAAATAGACTGAGTTATTCTTTGTATCATATCCATTGAAATAGGATAATCTTCGTCTTCTGAATAACTAGGAGTCCCATCACAGCACATATAAGTGTCTAACTCTTCAGGGGCTTCAAACACTCCGCGCACTAATATAAGTCTTGGAGTTGCATTTATAACATAAAGATAGTCATTTGCATAGATATACTGCGGATGCTTAAAAGTATATTTATTATGCTGTCCATAAGATGCTTGTACTCCTGATGTTCTCTGATAAGGTGTTTGCCCATCTACTGAACCTACATACCCAAACTCAGCCCCATCATATATACGAATAGGTTTAGGAAGTTTTTTCTTTGTTCGCCAGACATCGCAACCTATATCTAAAGATTTACAACATTCAATAGCATTAGACTTCTCCATCTCTAAGCAATCTAAAGCCTGTATAAAGTGCGTAGGAAGGCTATGGTTACGTCTTTGATCTTGACGTATAAATAGCGCTCTATAATACCCTACCATAAACTTAAGCCTACTAAGTAAGATAGTATCATCTGCTTTACCTTTCTGTAAAGCGATATTGTAAACTATTTGATTTAACGTAGCCATTACTTTTTCCTTTTATCTACCGAGCGTACAACAAAATAACCTCCTACAGTAGTTACAAGGATAGTCTCATAAAGACGTATCCAAGGTTCACGGATCATATAATTGATAGAAAAACTATCAAGAAGTATGAATATAATTAAAAAGGATGTTAAGCTCAGTACTATAGCGGGACGGACATTACGTGCTAGCCAGCTTTGACTTTGCACATCTGCTACCCAACGGTCAGTAATGTTATTTTCAAGCGAAATGCGTTCCTGCTGTTCTAGCTTTTGGAACTCCAGCTTATTTTCTGGTGTGAGGCTTTCGTCTTTATCTACTAAGTTTTTTACAACTCCTAGTAATCCTGCATCAGGTAGAGCATCTGCTACTACATTAAATACAACTGGAGCCTTTTCTTTAAGCCACGCACCTAATTTAGTGTCGCGGACTTTTTTCATTATTTACGGCATGTAAAATTAAGTAAAGTGATTTGATACAAGCTTGCACTAATATCAATAATAATATCTATTACAGTCAATCTACCAATACGGAGCTTTAGGATAAACTTATCTTTATGTTTAGTCTTATTCCCCCAAGAATTTGAAACCTTCATCGAAATCTGTTATTTGAATTGTTACTTCATTACCCTCTTTTAGCTCTCTAGCTATGGCTGGATATACATCCATATATGCTCTTGTACTATGAGTGATTGAGTAGTTACCACTTCCTTCACGTTTTGTACCGTACCCTAATAAAAGGCATCCTGCTGTATCTTCATCTGTATTACCACAGTGAACGAGTATGTGGGTAAACCCTGGTACATCTTGTAACCAAAGCATTCCTACATGAATATCTTTAAAACGATGAGAATACTTTGAATTAAATCCTCCTTCTTCTCGAAGGCACATTTGATAAGTTCCTGCTGGGATTCGAGTCTCAGCTCTTACTTTATTTTCTCTATGCTCGTCTTCTAATGTAAAGCAAAGATACTCCCTTCCTGCGTCTGTACTGACAAAAAGAGTACCTAATGTGCTATCATCTTGACTATTAATCCTGTATAATTCTAGCTTCATCTCGCTAATATAGTTAAATTATAGCTTACATATAGAATTATAAGCATGGTAGAAGTTATACTTCTGTATACTCTTCTTCTTTAACCTCTTCTTCGGGAGGAGAAATAGTACCATCTTCAAGACTAATATTTACGGCGCCATACTTTTTTTCTAGCTCTTCCGTCATAACTTTCCAATCACCTTGTTTTTCAGTGTAAGTACCAACTAGCTGAGTTTTAACTGTTTCAGCATTGCCGATATTCATAAGTAAGTTATTGAGCTCTCCTTGTAGTTCTTTGACTTTAGCTAGCTCTTCTGTTGTTAACTTTGTTGCTGTAGATTCTGACATCTTAATTTATTTAATTTAATATTTAAAACGTTCCAAAGATAGTATATATATATACATATCCAAAAACGCATTTGTTTATTCTTCTTCTTCTTGTGGATTAAGAAGCTCTATAATAGCATTAACTTTTACAATAATGTTTGCTTTAGTAGCTGTACTAAGAAGTTTTTCAAAAGGGTCTGTTAAGTCGCTCATGCTAATATAGATAGATTAATATTCATGTATTGGTAAGCTGTAGTTGTTAATGTCTGCGCATCCATTCCAATTGTAACAAAGATATAGCTACCTGCTGCAACATCACTTGTCGTAGTTATAGTAGCACTTACTGCTTTTGATGTACTGGCACTAGAAGTCATGTCTACTTTCCCTCTAAGAGTGCATGTAGGGCCTGTAGAAGTATCTATTGCAGGTGTAAATTCCCATACCTGTAAAACATACGGTTTACTATAAGAACTTGAATTTAACGGTTTAGCTAAAAAATCAACTTTAATTTGCCCAGCCGTAGGAACTCGTATAGCTCCATAGTGCTGATAAGTTGTAGATAAAGTAAAAGTAGTTGAGTCTACTGTACCTCCTGATGAAGCGGTTACTCCAGCAGGTGAAGACCATATATAATAAGTAGGTCCATAAGTACCTCCACATATAATCATTCTGTTATCGTAGCTAGTAGAGTGTTGTACCCTTCCTCCTAAAGTCATTAAAGGCATATCAACAGCTCCTCCTCCACTTGAAGGAGTAGACCACCCTAGGTTCCCACTTCCATCTGTTTTTAGTACTTGATTAGCAGAACCATCTGCTGTAGGCAAACGTAAAGTATAATCAGAAGCAAGATCATCATGTGCTTGTAGTAAAACATAGTTTGATTCCCCTGCGTTATAAAACGCTATCCTACCATCAACGCCTCCAACAGGTTTTACGCTTGTAGTACCTAGTAAAGTGTCATTTGTACCGTCTAAAACTGTTGTCCAAGATAAAACACCAGCCCCACTAGTTTTCAGAGCCTGTCCCGAAGTGCCATCTGTACCTGGTAAAGTCCAAAGCACGTTAGATGTTATACTTAAAGGAGGAACAAATCCCACGTAATTACCTTCTAGAAGAGTCGCTTCTGATAGCTTTAAAGATGGTAAAGTCACAGTCCCCGCTCCTTCAAATATTATATTATCTGATTTTAATGTAATAGAACCCGTCCCATCAGGATCTATTACAATATTCCCATTACTTGCAGAAGTAATACCTGGACTAACTATAGAGCTACTAAATGTTTTAACGCCTGATAAAGTTTGAGCTCCTGCAAGTTGTACTATATCCGTATTTGTGATAGAAGCTATCTTAGTAGCCGTAGCAGCATTACCTGAGGTATCTTGAGTACCAGCAGCATCAACTCCCGGTAGAGTAATAGCAGCAGAGCCATTAAAAGATACTCCTCCAATGTTTCTAGCAGTAGCTAATGTCGTAGCTGTAGCAGCATTACCTGTTGTGTCTTGGTCACCTGTTTCGTTTACTCCTGGCAAGTCTACATCATTTTGCCCATCAAAATCAACCCCTCCTATTGAAACAGTTTGTG
>Ga0209337_1000643_pt1 | contig 28099 bp, 35 predicted proteins | sample LinPmetageLP53_FD_184044 | JGI IMG/M metagenome (GOLD analysis project Ga0209337, IMG submission 184044) | Marine viral communities from the Pacific Ocean - LP-53 (SPAdes) (version 2) | ecosystem: Environmental > Aquatic > Marine > Oceanic | place: Pacific Ocean | collected 2010-02-08 | reverse complement strand
TTGTGCTATTAGTGTTAATACAATAACTGTATCAGCAACAGCACATGGTAGAAGTACAGGTGACTTTGTATTTTTTACAAGTTCTACTACTATAGGTGGTAATGTAACTTTAGGAAATTCAGTTTTTTCTGTAAGTGTTTTAACTGCAAATACTTTTGCAATAGATGTAGCTACTACAACAAGTGCTGCTCAAGCATCAGGAAGTCAGGCAACAGCTCACTTCTTATTAGAAACAGGTGCAGCAGAAGCTGTAGCAGGTTTAGGATTTGGTGCTGGTGTTTATAATGCTGGTGTTTGTGCCTCTAATGTAAGAGCATGGAATCAACCAACATCTGTAGGTTCTAGTGATTTTGTAAGTGAGATTACACAATGGAGTTTAGATAACTTTGGTGAAGATGTTATTGCAAATAGAAGAGGAGGTACAATTTATAGATTTGATACTGATGCTTCAGCAACACCAGCAAGAGCTGTAAAAGTATCTGGTTCTACTAACTCAACACCAACAACTGTAAACTCTATTATAATATCACCAAATGATAGGCACTTAATATGTTTAGGTGGTAATGCTTTTAATACAACTGCAGACCCTAATGGAACATTTGACCCTATGACTGTTAGATGGTCTAATCAAGAAGATGTAACTAATTGGGTACCAAGTACAAGTTCTACATCAGGTGAGACAGTCTTAACAGATGGTACAAAAATAGTAGGTGCAGTAAGAAGTAGAAATGCAATTAATATATGGACAGATAATTCATTATGGTTAATGCAATTTACAGGACCACCTTTTACTTTTAGTTTTAGACAAGCAGGTAGTAATTGTGGTATGATATCTGCACATGGTGGTGTTGATTATAATGGTGTGTCTTATTGGATGGGTGAAGAAAACTTCTATGCTTATGATGGCCAAGTAAGAACTCTACCTTGTACAGTAAGAAGATTTATATTTGATGATTTAAACTATGATGTAAAAGATAAAGTGTTTGCTGGTATTAACTCTGAGTTTAAAGAAATTATTTGGTTATATCCAGGCACTGATTCATCTGAGTGTAATAAGTATGTAGTACATTCACCAGAAGAAAATTACTGGGTATATGGTACAGGATTATTTACAACCTTTGCAGATAGAACAGTATTTGGAAATACAATAACAACAGGTTCATCTGTAGGTGGTAGTAACTTATATAATAATGAACCAGTATCTGTATATACAGCAAACAATGCAGCACAAACTTCTTTTATAGAGTCAGCAGATTTTGATTTAGATGATGGTAATGAATTAATGTTTATGGATAAAATTATACCAGACTATGATATTAATACAGGTAATATAAAATTTAGTGTTAAGACTAAAAGATATCCTGAAAGTCAAGAGGTAACTGAGAAAGGTCCTTTTACTATATCTAATACTACAGAAAAGATAAGTATGCGAGCACGAGGAAGGCAAGCTAGAATCAGGGTGTCTTGTAATTCCACCGGTACAAATTGGAGATGGGGAACAATACGTATGGGAATACAAAAAGATGGTGGTAGATAATGGCAAGATATCCTGAGTTATCTAATCTCGTAAACTTACCAACAGAAGAAATAAGAAACTTATATAATGAAATGCAAAGATGGGGTGCTACATTATTAAATGAATTAGATGCACGAGATGCACAAGTAGATAATAGACCATCAACAACTATAAGAGTAGAAGTAACTTCAGGTAATATTACAAACCCACAGAAAGGTGATGTGGTGTATACAACAAGTGCTGGTAAATATAAAGGTTTTGTTAGCACTGCAGCTTCAACAACATTTAAGGCTTTTTTCTAATGAATAAAACAGATTATTTTAATTTTATAAATACAAGTACTTATGTACAAAATATTAATCAAGGTAAGACTGGATTAATGCAGGGTATATATAGTCAAAAACAAAAGATAGAACCCTTACGTGATGTAAGCAATAATTTTTATGCAGACCAAACAAAAGCACAATCAAACTATATGGATAGAAGGAAAATATAATGAATGGACTACAGGATTTAATGATGTTTAGAGATAATTTACAAGAGCCAGAACCTACAGGTTTAGAAAGGCTAGCATTATTATCAGACTTAACGGCTGGTAGTATGGCTGATGAAGGAGATATGCAATATGCAGCTTCTGGTGGTCTTGTTAATCTTCCTGTAGTACAAGCAGGATTTGGTGGATTTTTAAAGAAAGCAATTAGAGCTTTTAATAAACTTCCTGGTGCTAAAATAGCAGGTAGAGCTATTGTTAGGCCTTTAGCTAAATCAAAAGTTGGTAATATTATTTTAAGTTTGGCTCCTTTATTAGGTGGTAATCCTGCTGCAGCTGCTGCAATAGCTGCTAGTATAGCTGCAATGAAAGACCCTAAAGCAGAAGGTAATCCATATAAAGTTACACAGGCTGCTGCTAAAGCTGCTGCTGCAGAAGCAGTTAAAGGTAAGTTATCAGAAGGTTCACAAGCTGGAAGTGAATTTGTAGGAGATGGAACATCTAATTATGCTTCTAATTTAGGCCCTGATGCTGCTAATTATACTGGTAATGTTCCATTGTCTTCATTACCAAATGCTCCAACACCAGCAGCAACAAATGTATTTTCTGATTTAGGACAAAGTGTTACAGGTGGAGCTGGTTATGACCCATCAGGAACTTTTGTTTCTAGATTAGGTGATAGAGTTGCAGGCAGTGGAGAATTTGTAGGAAAAAGTTTTGGAGACCAAACAGGTCTTAGTGGTTTAAAAGGTGAGCAACCTAACGAGGTAATTGGTAAAGGTGGTACAACTGGTGGACCTACTGGTGGTCTTGCAGTTAATACAGATGCTAATATACAAGGTAGATATACAAATACTCCTTTAAAATCTGATGCTAAAATAGCCGGTTTTGGTTATGGTAATGATAGTATAGGAAGTGCATCTCAAAGTACAGTAAATACAGGTCAATCTATAGCCGGTTTTGATTATAGTGGTAAACCTATTTATAGTAATGCAGTAGATGCAGGAGATGCAGGGTATGCTGACTTATCTACTGTAGATAAAATAAAAAATTCATTAAGTTTATCTGGTCCAGATTATAAAGGAACTTTAATTGGAAGAGAATTAAATAGAGTACCTTATTTAAATAAATTAATACCTGATGGCACAATGGGACAACTAGCATTAGGAACAGCAGCTGCACAAGCATTAGCTCCAGAAGAAGAACAACCAGACCTTCCAGAGGGTTTACAACAACGACAAGTAGAAACAGACTATGGTAAAGTAGCTACAGAATATTATAGAATTAATCCAGAAACTGGAGAAGAAGAAATAGTTCCAACTGATAGAGCTTTAGAGTTAATACAGTTAGCTTATAAAAATTATAATCCAAACTATGCTGCATCACAAGGAGTTGGTGCATTAACCTCTGGTGTTAAAACTAGATTTATTAGACCAGGAGATACTCAGTTAGCTGCATCAGGTGGATTAATAGGTATGGCATATGGTGGGAAAATGCCTCAGGATGGCCTAGATGTTCGATATAAAGAGTTCTCAGGCATGGTTGGAGGTCAAGGTGATGGTATGCAAGATAATGTATATATGCCTATTGTAGAACGAGATAATGGCCAGCAAGTAGCAACATTAGCAGTAAGTCCTAAAGAGTATGTGGTAGATGCTAATACAATGTCTTTATTAGGTAATGGTAATCCTGATGCAGGTGCACAAATAATGGATGCGACTGTAAAGGATGTACGTATGGCAGCAACAGGACAAAGAGAACAACAAAAAGAAATAGATGGTTTACAAGCATTAAATAGAATGAGGAGAGTATAATGAGTCTTTCGTCTTTATTAGGTCTAACTAGAAGTCAACCTACACAGATTGTACCGGCTAGTATATCTGAACCCAAAATAGCAGAAGAAATAGCACCTTATCTTAAAGACATATTAGGTAAAGGTCAAGCATTATATAAACAAAGAATGGATGAAGGTTTTGTTCCTTATGAGGGAAAAACTTTAGCTGCTATATCTGATGACCAAACAAGAGCTCAAGCAGGTTTAAGAGACTTAGTGGGACAATCTAAACCTATATATGATGAGGCTACTGGATTAATTAGAGGACAAACAGAGCAGGCAACAACTGAAAACTTACAACCATTTATGAATCCTTATCAACAAGCAGTAACTGATATTGCTAAGAGACAAGCAACAGAACAATTTCAACAACAAACATTACCAGGCCTTAGAAAAGCAGCAGTAGATGCTGGTTCTTTTGGTGGGTCTAGAGCTGCTATGTTAGAGTCACAAGCACAAGATAATCAAGCAAGATTACTATCTGACTTACAAGCTAAAGGAGATTTAGCAGCTTTTCAAAACGCACAAAAACAATTTGAAGCACAGAAATTAAGAGAGAGGCAAGCTGCTTCTGGTTTATCTTCATTAGTACCTCAACAGTTTACATCACAAGCTAGAGAATTAGGTGCATTAGAAGCTATGGGTAGAGAACAACAACAAAGAGAACAAACTCTATTAGATGAATCATATAAAAGATTTTTAACTGAAAGAGAATTTCCAGAACAACAACTCGGTAAGTTCCAAGCATTAGTAGCTGGTACACCTATTAATCAAGGTCAAGTACAATATACACAACAACAATATAGACCAAGTCCTTTAGCAACAGCATTAGGAACTGGAGCAACTGCTTTAGGTACTTATGATGCTGCTAAGAATTTAAAACTATTTTCTGAAGGTGGTAGTGTTGATGAAGGTTTATCTGGTTTACCTATGGTAAAAAAAAAGGTAGGTCAATCAATTTTTAATAATCTCAGACCCACAACACCAGGACAAATGGCAGATATAAATGAAGAGATAGAAGAATATGATGAAGAAGATGGTCCATCTACTATTGATTCTTTAAAACAGTTTTTTGATAGTTTAAGAAAAAAAATACCAGGTGAACCTATGCAAGGTATAGACCCAAAAAAATTAATAAGAGGTGACGTAGATATATCTCCAGCTATAGATACAATTAAAAAAATAGGCACAGCTTTAAATCCCCTAAGAACGACTGAAAAACAAAAACAAAGAGTACAAGATTTAGAAGGCCTGTCTGCAGTAAGAGAAGGTATTCAAGGTAGAATAGCAAGAGAACAACAGGACAAAGAGAATCAACAAAGCAATCAACCAGCTAGAGTAATAAAAGATTTAGAATCTACATTAAGAAAAAGAGATAGGATGTCTTCAAGGTCTAATGCTCCTGATGTTATAGAAGAAGACTTTGAGTCAAATACAAATACTAATAATAATAATCAATCAGTTAATAATAATAATCAATCAGTTACTAATAATAATCAAGCATTAATAGATGGTGATATTATAGGTAATGCTAGTGCTGGTACAGAAAATACAACAGGATTTAATCCTTTTGCTGAATCGAGAAAACAGTTTACTAATCTTGCTCAACAGTATGCTGGATTAGAGGCTACAGCTAAAGCACAAGGTGAAGCTGATAAAGCTAGACTTACTGAAGAAAAAGAAACAGCTAGAAAAGGAGCTAGAAGTAAATTCTTAATAGACTTAGGAAAAGGTTTACTAACTGGTGATGGTAAAGGTGGTGGTTTCTTTGCTGAGTTTGGAAAAGCAGGAGCTAAAGCAACTGAAGGTTCTCAAGAGTATTTAAAAACTTTAAAAGATTTAAATAGAGAAGAAAGACAAATTGTAAGAGATAGTAATAATCAACAGTTTCAAGCAAGAGTAGGTAAATATCAACAGTTACTTAATAAAGGTCAAATAGATATTCAGGAATATACTACTGGATTAGAACAAGAAAGATTAAATGCAGCAGCTAGAGATAGCGTATTAAAAACAGGTTTAACTATTACTGAACAAGCTGATAATTATTTAGCAAGTACAGAAGACGGAAGAAACCCAAATGTAGGTTATGAAAATTATTTAAAAATAAGATATCTTTTAAAACCTTCACAACAAAAGGCATATGATGCTAGATTTAAAACAATTTTTAATGAAAGTCCTAATGAAAAAGAATTTAAAGTAAAAAAACAAAATGGATAATAAAGTAACATATAATTCTTTATTACAAGATGATAAGTTTTTAAGTAATGCTTATCATTCTTTAAAAGCTATGGGTGAAACTGTAACTAATAATAGACAAGAAGTCTTAGATAAGTTTTTACAGAAGCGAAGATATTTTGATACTAATATTTCATCTACCTTTACACAGGGTAGTAAAATAAAACAGTTATCAGATGTTAATAAAAAATCTTACTCAGAAGCTTTAGATAAAGTAGACCAACTGCCTTCAGCTTTTAGTGAAGGTGGTGCACCTATGTGGAGAGCACTAGGTGATTATGCTGCTGCTGGTATTACAGACCCTACTAACTTATTATCTGTTGTTGCTGGTGCATTTACATTAGGCACAGGTGGTGCTGCTGTTCTTGGAGCTAAAGAAGCTGCAAAGCAAGGTGTTAGAGCAACAGTAAAAGCAAAGATAAAAGCTTTAGGTACTAAGCCAGTACTTGGTTCATTAGCAGTAGAAGGTGGTATTGCTGGTGCTGGAGGTGGTGCACAACAAGCACGTTCTCAAAATGTAGATATGGCATTAGGAAGAAGGGCCCAAGGAGAATATGATTATGGTGATATAGCTTTACAAGGTTTAGCTGAAGGTGTGATAAGTCCTTTAGGAGGTGCTGGTATTAATATTGTAGGTTCTACTATAGGAGCTGGTGTTAAGAGTGCTTCAAAGGCTACAGGTCTTTCAGATAGTAATGCTGTAAGAGGTGCACAAAACTGGTTAGAAAAATGGTTTATGCCTCAGGCTGGTTTAGATAATGCTACCATGAGAAACATTGAGATAGGTGAATCAGCATTTAAAGAAATTAAACAAGATGCTGAAAAGTTATCTGGAGATATTGAAACATTTTGGCAAAGAGATTTTAAAGCTCCTACACCAACAGATATTGAATTAGTTAATAAAGCTATGGAAGGAGATACTATAGCTAGAAGAAATGTTAGATTAAGAAGTCCTGATTTAGCTAACAGTCTAAGAGACTTTACTCGTCTTAGAACTAAAGTTAGAAAAGAATTAGATGACCCACGATTACAAATATCTGAAAAAACTAAAACAATCTATGGTTTAAAAAATAATTATGTAAGGGATATCTTTGAAAAGTTTACAAAGAAAGGTAGACAAGATTTTAATCTTTGGAAAAAAGATGCACGAAATAGAGATACTATTGTTGAGTTTCGTAATCTTGCAGTAGAAGATGAGGTTCTAGGTAAAAAACTAGGACTTAGAAATGCAGATGGTACATTAAAAGAATTTGTTAGTAAACAAAGTAAAGAAGGTATTTATGATGAAAACAAATTAAATAAAATTATTAATACTGAAATGCAAAGATTATATACACCAAGTTTACAAAGCAGAAGTAAGTATGGTGCATTAAAATCAAAACAAGAATTGCCTGATGTTATTAAAACAATCTATGGTTTAAATCAAAACCCAGCATTAAGAGCTACTGAAACTATAGCTGGTATTGTAGAACCTGTTGCTGATTTAAGAATAGCTGCACAGTTATCTGATAGTTTATTAAACAGAGGCTTGGCAGTAAGAGCTGACTCTGCTTTTAAAGCTAAAGAACTATTAGGTGAAGATGCTGTTCCTCTTGTAACTTCTAAAGCTTCTGCATTTGAAAAGTCTTTATATGATGAAACACCTTTTCAAGTTCGTGGTGATATTTATGCAGCACCTGCACAAGAAATATTTATACCAAAAGAATTAGCAGCTAAGATAAAAGTTATGACAGATAGAACAGGATTTTTATCTAAGAATGAAGCACTAGGTCCTTTTGCTCAAGCTATTGCAGCGACTCAAGGTTATATTAAAAAAGGTAAGACAGTATACAATCCTTTTGCTCACGTAAGAAATGCACTAGGTGCTTTAGCTACTGTGGCTAATTCAGGTAACTGGACAGGTATAGGTAAGTTAGCTAAAGTGGTAGTAACAAAATCTAAAAAAGATAAAGATGCTTTGTTTGATAAGCTAAGAAGATTAGGTGTGCAAGGTACTAATGTGGAATTAAATCAAATTGCTAATAGATTATCAGACTTTGCAGATATTAATGAGAATAATATAAAAGGTATACAAGGTGTACTAGCTAGAAATATTGTACGTGTAGGTTCAATGGGAGTTAGTTCTCTAGAAAAAACAGCAGGCTTTAAAAAAACTGCTAGAAAAGCAGAACAGATATATACAAAGACAGATGATTTAGGTAAGATAGCAAGTTATTTAAGTGAGAAAGCTAAGTTTCAAAAAATCTTTGATGATATGTCGCCTGAACAAAAACAAATCATGAGAGCTAATTATGAAAGAGATTATGGTATACCAATTAAAGGAACTAAAAGAGTTACAAAGCTTGACCCAGATACAGAAGAACCTGTAATTGATTTATCAACAGGCAAACCAGTTAAAGAAAATCAGCCAGTATATGTTACACCAGATGATACAAAAGCATTTGATGATTTTTTAGTAGATGAAGTAGCTATTTCAAATGCATTAAATGTTATGCCGGTATATTCTAGAATACCAAAAGTATTAGAGAAGATGAGAGGCATACCTATACTTGGTTCTTTTACTGCTTTTCCTGCAGAGAACTTACGTAATAAGTATAGAGTTTTAAAGATGGGCTCTCAAGAAATTAAAGATGGTTTTGAATTAGGTATGTCTACTAAATCTGGTAGAGGTTTAATTAAGTCTGGTGCTAATCGTTTACTGTCTCAAGGGGCAGTAGCTGCAGCACCGGCACTAGCTGCTTATGTATATAATACTACTCAAGGTACAGATAAAGTTATGGATTTTATTCGTCAGTCTTTACCAGAGTGGTCTAAAAATCATGCTCTACAAGTTAGAGAATATATAAATAAAGATGGTGAAAAAGAATATGCTGTTACTGATTTAAGTTATAACAACCCTGACCAATATGTACTAGATATTATTAGTCCTTTATTAGTAGGTGCAGCAAATGGTGAAGACATAACTAAAAACTTAGATGAAAAAATGTTACAAGTAATTAAGAATACTGCCTCTCCTTTTGTTGGTGAGTCATTAGTTTTAGATTATGCTAAAAATATATTAGGTTATGTTAAAGAAGAAAATGATTTACGTGCAGCAGACTTTTTATTTAAAGCATATAAGATATCAGAACCTGGTGTTGTAAAAAATATAAGAGAGCTAGCTGGAGATGTTGGAGCATATGAAACATTAGATGCATTAAGTAAACCAATAGGAGGCCAAGGTGGTTCTTACTTACAATCTAAACTAGACCCTTTATACTTTGGTGAAAAAAGAAAACTAATGAGAGATGCAAGTAGTGTTGCTGGTTATCTGTCGGAAGTAGGTTTAAACTTTACAGGACCTTTAGGTATATTTGGATTAGGAACAAAAGAAACTACTGTTAATCCAATAAAGAATGTTTCTTTTGCTGCTAAGACTTTATTAAGTAATGCTAATAGAAATAATAATATTACATCATCTACTATTAAACAAAGATTAAGTGCTAGAGATGCAAACTTTTCTTTACAGAATATGAGAAAGTTATATCAAGAAGGAATTGAAGAACAGTTTGTAGCACAGGAAGGTATTTATCAACTGTATAATAGTTTATTAAAATTTAAAAGTCCTGTTGAAGCTAAGAAAATATTAATGTCTCGACAAGTTCGTCAAGCAGGTGGTCTATCTAAAAAAGAAATAAATTTAATTACCAAAGGAAAATTTCAAGCTCCACGTTTTGATAAGTCTTTTTGGAAAACATATGCTAGAGAAAATAGAGATTTAGTTACACAAATTCCAAGACTACGTAATGCTTTTGATAGTATTTATCGTAAGTATAATTTAAAAAATTTATCAACAGAATTACCAGAAGTAAATATAGGAGATTAAAATGGCAGATATGACAATGATATGGAATGCAATATTAACTATGGCAATAGGTGGTTTTCTATGGTGGATACGTTCTACGTCTGCTTCTATTGGTAAAGTTAAAGATGAACTAGCAAAGTCTAAAGAGAACATGGCATTGATGTATGCTACAAAAGAAGATGTTAAAGATGATATGACACAACTCATGCAAAGATTTGATAGACTTGAAGGTAAGATAGATGATATGATAAGAAGGTCAATAGGTAAATGACCACAGTATTTATATTAATGATATACTTAGGTAGAGCACAACAAGAAAGTAATATGATGTTTGCTGACATTAATAGATGTAGATATTTTGCATCTAGGGTAATGAAACAACCGGCTGACCCAGTAACAAAGAAAAGATATACAGCTATATGTAAACCTGTAGAAGTAGATTTAAAAAATAAAAAAGTAAGAGTGTACAGATGAAAGGAAAAAAGTATGTCTGAAAAAGAATATGATAGTTTATCAAAAGCATTAATGTCTTTATATGCACCTTTAGGAGATATAAAAAGTGAGCAAGAAGAAATACCTATAGGTTCTGTAGATAGTGAGGCAACAAGAGGTGTAGCTATAACAGATGATAGTAGAAATCCTTCTGTATTAAATGAACAAATTTATACACCTAATTTAAATCAAAAAACAATACCTGGTTTGACTAGTTTAAAAAATAATTTAAAAGTTCCAAAACAAAGTGAATTAGATGATACTATAGCTAATAAAGTTCTTACAGAGCAAGCTAGAAAAAGTTTGTTAGATAAAGAAAAGAAAAAACCTGTTCCTGCTTTACCTACTGGAGGTCAAGAGAAAAATAAATTTGAACCTAAACCTGGTCAAATAATTCCAGATTTTAGTTCTCGTGAGCCAGCAGTTACTGAAGAACCTAAAGCAAAAGAAAAATCTATTACATCACAAAGTGATTTTATAGTGGATGACTACTTTTTAAATCATTTTAAAAATAATGAAGATATTAAAAAAAAATTAGGTCCAGGTGCTGAAGGAGGAAAAACAGATGATATTGCTTATGGTCATAAACTTTTAGGTGATGAAATAACTACTAAGATGGTATATGGAATAGATGTTAGTAAAGGAGTTACTGATGAACAATCTGATACTATAGCTAGACTTGATATACAAGGTGAAAGAGGTGTTAATAGAGCAATTAGAGAATTTAATCAAGTAATGAAAGAAAATAATATTAAAAAAGATTTTAAAGATTTAGAAAAATGGAAACAAAATTTATTAATAGATTTTTCTTTAAATAATGCACCTGCTAAAAATTTAGCCAAAGCACTAGCTAATAATAATATTACTGATATAATAGAAAATGCCACAGATAGAACTTTTAAACGAAAAAATAACAAAGGTGTTTTAGTAAGAAAATATCTAAGTAAAAGAAATGAGGACACTTATAAAAATTTAATAGAACCTTTTATAAAAGACTCAGTGTCGGAAGAAAAATTAAAATATTATCTTGAAGAAGTTTTAAAAAGAAAAGGATTTTATAATAAAAAAAAACATAATAAAATAATAGAAAAACAATCAGGAGGCATGATAGAATCAGACCCCTATAAAAGACAACCAAGATTTATATAATCCATTAAGAATTAAGAGGCAAACATGGACCCAGTTACAGCGATAGGTATAGCTACGACTGCATACAAAACTATTGTATCAGGATTTAAAGTAGGCAAGCAAGTAGAAAGTATGTCCAAGGATTTGGGCAGATGGATGGGTGCGATTCAAGCAGTTAAGGATGGGCATAAGAAAAAAAAGAAAAGGTTGTTTGGTTCTGTAGAAGAAGAAGCATTAGAAACTTTTGCTGCTTTAAAAGAAGCACAACATATGGAGAAAGAATTACGTACCTTTGTTAATTATTCTCATGGCCCTAATGCTTGGAATGAAGTGCTAAGAATACAAGCACAGATAAGAAAAGATAAAAAAGAAGCAGAGGAAGAAGCAAAAAGAAAACAACGAAAAATGGTAGAGAATACTATTATAGGTGGTTGTGTATTATTTTTTGTGCTCTTTATTATCTACATTGTCTACCTTGTTACCTCTATCTAGAAACCCAGCTTCTTTAGCTATATCAAAATAAAAATCTTTACCCATTATCTTAGCAGACTTTACTAAATCTTCTTTAAGTTTTACAGGGTCTGTCATATCTTCTTTCTCTTCTTGAGTCCCTCTGATTCGAGATAATAACTCTAGAGCTTTAATCGCACTATTAGTATGACCATTAGCTTTGGCAAACTCATACTGCTTTTCTATCTCAGAGATAACATCTACATCAGTAGTTAAGTTTTGTTCGAGCTCTGTAATTCTTTCGACAATCTCTTCATTTTGTAATAGTCTGTGCCCTTGTCGTGCTGCATGTTCTTGTGAATACCCAGCAGCTCTAGCAGCTTCCGAGGCATTCCTATGTAGGATATACGACTGACAAAATCTTTCTTGTTGTTCATTTAGTGCCATTTTAATCTATACTCGTCATTGTAAATAATAAATAATTGATTAGACCTGTTACATATATTACTAGCGATACAAGATTTACAATCATAATTGCTCTATCATTCCACCAGAATCCTACAATAGTCCAACCTAATAAACCCACAGAACTAACATATAAATTATATGGGTAGATATTATGTGATGTAAGCATGATACCCACAATTAAAACTAAAGATGATGCCCACTTGAGATACCAATCTTTAGTTTTATAAGGGGTATGTTTTTTAAACTCTGCCACTATCTATAGTTACTCATATCATATTCTTCATATTCTTTTTCAAGAACATTACTGCTTTTAGTAGGTATATTTTCATTTATTATTTCTGAACCAGTTCTTGCAAATATAAATACAAAAATTAATATCAATACTAATGATGCTAAATAAATTGTTTGTTTCATAATTATTCCTTTTTATTTTGTAACTTTTTTATATTTCTCAAAAGTCCTAAGACCTCCAAGTCCAAGCATACCCATTAATACAGTCATTAAACTTCCCATATCAAACTCAGGTAGTGCTGGTAATGTTGCACCGAATAGTGCTGCAAAGAAAATAATAAACGGAGCTGCAATAAAATGCCACACTAAGGCAACCCCACATGCCCAACCTATGAAGGGCCTCCAGCCGGCAATAAATATATTACCAGACTTTGCTTCTTCTTTGTTTATAGCTAATTGTCCTTTAGCTAATTCTTGTGCATGCTTCTCTGCCATTGTAGCTACTTCATGAGCAAGTTTATTTTTTACATCTTTATCTTCTATGAACTTACCTAATAACTTTGTAGCAGGTCCAATCAAACTTAGTAGTGCCATATTATTTCCTTTCTATTTTTTCCCATGTCGTTATTGACACAGGCTTTTCTGCTTTCTCATCTTCAATAACATCTAAACTATAATGTATATTTAAATGTGGATGTTTATCATGTAACTGTAATAATTTTTCTTTCCAATGTTTTGGATTTTTTATATTAACATGTACATTTCTACCATCTTTAAATGTTTTTAATGCTTTATAACAGGCAATAGTAAGTAAGACAAACTTTCTACTATAAGAAAATATTTCTTCTAGAATCCAGTCAACATCTTTCTCATCTATATGTTCTATTACGTCTGTACATACTACAGCATCATACTTACCTTTAGGTAATTTACTATGCTTGGGATATGCAGGGTCATATAAGGCATGATAATCTAGTTGCCATATTTCTTGTAAAGGTTTAGGTAAAACTTGACCTCGTTTATTAAGTCTCATTGTTTTATATTTTTCTTCATCATATAATAGAGCTTTACCACAACCATAATCTAATAAACTTTTAACACCTTCCTCTACCATAATATGTGTTACTGTATTTAGATGTGTTATTAAACATATACCATTAAAATACTTTGGGTCTTTATGTAATTCTTTATATTCAGTTAATAGGTCTACATAATCTTGAGAAGGTTTATCTCTATTGTGCATTTAACATATCCTTATAATCAGGTAATGTTTCTTTCTTTTGTGCACCCTCCCATATTTCAAATACTAAACTATCTTTACCATAAAAATAATAATTAATACCCATAGTCTTATCAGCAAATGTTTTCTCACAATCTTGAGCCATTGCTAATAATTCACCAGTAGTCCAATAAGCTTTATTTTCTACCGATACTTGAAAATACTTTGGTCTTTTAGGTTCATCATCAGCACCAGTAGTTTCTTTTTTCATATCATCAGTAGGGTCATCTTTTAATGATGATTCAAAACCAAATAAATGTAAGTTTCTAAAACCCATAGTATGTAACATACCAATAGCTCTCATAGCTGCACAAGTACCACCGGTAATTAAGGTAGCACCTACAGGTAAACCTACGTCTTCTCTAATCTTTACTTGATTATTTTTAATTGCATGTTTTCTATCATCATCATCTCGTAATGATTCTGTGAATGCATGCCAACCCCATATGTTTGCTTTATTTTCTATAAGATAATTAGTAACAGAAGGGTCAGTCATAGATGCAACTAAAAACTTTGTATCTGCATCAGGATTTTTTAATAAATCTTTTCTCTTAATACCATGTGTACTTTCACCTTCAATAGAACGTGGGTCTAATAGTATACAAGCATTTGGTTTTATACCATTCTTTATAAGACCAGGATATGCATGCTTAACACATATAGTTAAAGAATTAGGATACTTTTTAATAGTATCTTTTAACTCATCATAATCTATATTAGGTCCACCAGAAATAATAATACCATGTTCATTATGTGTTTTACATTTCTGTATAAATTTACTTTCTGGTATTAATTTCATGTTATCTTTTATATTACCACGTATATAATCTTTAGGTACACAATCTCTAGGATTAACTACAATAGGAACTCTTTGTAAATCAGCAGGTATATTAGGTAATTCTTTATCACTTAACACAATCATAAAATGTGTAAAGCCACCATCTTTTACCTTATCACCTGAAGGTAATACATGTTTACGTATTTCTTTATTCTTTTTTAATTTATCCCATAGTTTATTTACACCACAGTAAGACTCATTAGGTGCCATCTTATCATCATCTTCTCTAAAGTAATGGTCAATCATAACTATAGGTGTTTTCTTTACACAATCATAATCATGAGCTATAGTTTTAATACTATTACCACCACCAATAAGAGCCATATCAAACCATTCACCTTGGTCTTTTAATATGTTTCTAGTATTACCTTTATTTAATTCAAATGTAAAAGTTTTATTTTTATTTTCTTTCATATGTTCTGCAAATTCTTTTAATCTATTTTTAACTGCAGACATTTTATTATGTGCCTTTGCATTAAACTCTTCATGGTCTGTTTCAATAGTAGCATCTTCAAATAAATCATAACCATGATAAGTAAATGTATCAGTATAATTAAATGCAGTCAGGGCCATCTCTATAGCTCTTCCACCATTCCATGTTCCAGTTTCTATTACAATCTTTGGTTTATATTCTTTCATTATCTGAGATATTTGTTGATATCTATTAGGTTTAATATCTTGAGAAACATTATCTGTTAAAGGAAATGCTCTTTCACCTTTACTATTTCTAATAGATATCTTAGAAAAGTCTGGTCTACCAGCAAAATGATAAAAGAAATCATTCATAGTATTTATCTGTTCTACTTTCATACCATGTGCTTGATAAATAGTTATCAGTCTAGATAATATATAATAATCATGCCACTCTCTGTACTTAATCATCTCACCTAGTATATATGCACCACGTAAATCTGCTAGTATATCTACAGTAGGTTGCTTATCTAAATTAAAAGCCATAAAGAAAGGTTCATCAGGATTATAAACAATATCTGCTTTATCATTTAACATAGATAATATATCTTGTTTAGTTAATCTTTTCTTTAAATAAGAATCAGCATCAATCCATATTAACCATCCAGCTTCTTTACTTTTTTCTGCTAACTCAAATGCTTTCTCTGTTAAGGCAAATACTTTATGTGACCACTTCAATGCATCTAACTTTTCATTGTATGGTATCTTACCTTCTTCTGTACCATCATGTTCTGCATATCTTTTTAAAAAACTTTCATGGTCTTTAACATCATGTAAACTTTTATAAGTATAATCAGGTAATGAGTAGGCATCTATCTTACAATCATGATAGTAAGCAGTAAAATTAATACTTGTATCTAAACTTTCTTTAGTGGAGTTTAATAAATGTACTGCTGTATCTTTTAAAATTGTTTCATTAAAAGATGTAACAATATTAATCTCTTTCATTATATGCTCCAAAATTCTTTTCTAATGTTTCTAAAGCCTCTTCAGCTTCAGCTAATTGTTTTATTAATACAATAGAATCTTCTACTATCTTTGGATGTTCTCCTATTGCTACTGGTTTTTGAAATGCTAAATCAAGTTGATACAATGCTTTGTTTACTTCAGCTTTATAATAACATCTCAAGGACTTATATAATGTATTTGATAGTTCTCTCATTGTATTAAGTAATCCTTTTCTTTTGGTATGATACCTTTCATTTGTAACCACCTAGCATCTTCACACCACTTAACAGCATACTTGCCTTCAGTAGTTCCTCTAGGTTTCCAATTTGCAAACCAAGGCCCACCTGTTGTAAAATGTACAATCTTTGGTTTCATAACTTCTGGTGAATGACCATCAAGCCAGTTCCACTCTTCAGGTATTTGTCCTACATCTGAAGAATCATCTGGTAACCATTTAAATGTATGTAACCATCTACCTTTCTCTGTGTTAATAGCATTAATACTTAAATTTTCTAGATAATGATGACCACAATTAAACATCATAAGGCTAGACCAGTTCTTCATATTATAAGGTTCTTGTGCTTGGCCATCCATCTTAATGCTTTTTTCAACATTATACTTATGATGTACTGCCCATACAGGATAATAGTTTTCTCTGCACATATCAAATAGTTCTGTTATATCACCATAACAATACATATCTGTATCCATATATAATGCCAGTCCTTCATATAAGTTTAAATGTGGTACAAGAAATCTAGTAAAACTAAAATCAGTAGAGAAAGGTTTACCATCTATCTCATCATACTGTTGTTTGCCCATCTTGTTAGACTTTCTTTTAAACATACCATTTCTAATCAATGCATCTTTTTTAAGAGGCACAATTCTTACAGGGTTCTTAGCTCTGATTTCTATAGAGAACTTTAACACTTCATAAGCTGCATGTTCTCTTGGGTCATAACCAATATATACTGTATCCATATCGTTTCTAATTTTTATTCCCATATTAAAACTTCCATTCATAATCAATAAACCAAGTGCCACCTTCAACACCTCTACCACTTCTTTTTCTTTCGTATGCTATTTTTAATTTATCACTGTTAGATAATTTTTTAGTAGCATAACTTCTAAATTTAGAACCATCATGTTCATTATCCATATCATGATAGTATCTATATCCCACTGAATCAAACCAGGGATTTGCTTTCAACTGTACTACAACTAAACTTAATATTAATATTAAAATAATTTTCATTTACCTTGTCCTTTATATTTTTATTTTCTTTGATATATAAATATTATAACATAATTTAAAAATCAATGCAACAAAAAAATTATATATCTACTAACTTCATTTTAAATTAATCCTAATTCAAGTTTAGCACTTTCTGAAATCATTTCTTGACTCCAAGGTGGCTCCCAAGTAATACCTACTTGAACTTTATTTACTTCTTCTAAAGCTGCTACTGCATCTTCTATTTGTTGAGGTAACTCTTGTGCTACTGGACAATTTGGTGTTGTTAATGTCATAAGAATATCTACATCTTTATTTTTTTTTATATCTATATCATATATTAAACCTAAATCATATATAGAAACTGGTATCTCAGGGTCATATACTTTTTGTAATGCATCTATAATATTTATTCTTAGATTATCTTCAGTCATTATATATCCACCAACTCACATGAACCTGCTGTACATGCTAACTCCTGTGAACCTTTTGTTGAATCTTCTTTCTCAAACTTACTAAGCTCAGACCAATTAATATTCTTTGGCATCTTAGCTTCAAGCTCTTCATAGGTTGCTTTATCTATGTCTTGATAAGGTGCTTGTTGATATGTATGGTCAGAGAAAGGTAAGAATGATATACCAGATAGTGCATCAAAGTTATCCCAACACCAATTACCTACGTTAATCCATTCATGTTCTTTAACTGATATAGTTACTGATGGTTTGTGTTCACACCAATGCTCTGCATAACACTTCCATATCTCTAATTGTTCTATAGCTGTCATAGCATCTCTAAATACAGCATTAGAATCTGCCTTCATAGGAAAAGAGAACACAGCATTATGTGCATTCATAACATCATCTTCACAAGGTATACCCTGGTCTTTCATAAACTCTGTCAGAGGGTCTTTCTTATCTCCTCTTACTGTTCTAATGTAATAAGGATTATGTCTAGCATGTATACCACTAGAACTATCTACTAATTGACTTACTGTACCTGAAGGTTTAACACAAGTAATAGCTGTTGATTGTGGTATACCTAATTTTTCTGACCACTCTTTGTTTACTGTCACAGCTTTCTGTCTCATGTCTTGTAGTGTTTCTGGTAAGGTAGTTCTTCTTCTAGATAGTATACTATTATCCATAATACCTGTTAAGGATACACCAAGTAATCTTTCTTCTTCTGTATTATCTTTCCATCTCTTTCTAAGATAACCAAAGTTAGTAAGTGTAGCTTGTATTGTACCTAGTATAGTAGCTACTTCTATCTTATCTTTTAATGTATCTACTGTATCAGTAGGTCTGCATACTACCTCAGTTAAATTACAGAACTGATTAGGTCTAAGTATAATCTCACTACAAGGATTAGTACCAAACGCATAGTCTGACTTACGTCTACCATTCTCTTTAGCTTTTGCTTGAGCAGATACTCTACTAAAGATACCACGTTCTCCTGACTTACTTTCATATAGAGCTAACCATTCTTTCATAAAGATACCTGCATCAGGTTTCTCTGTATATGCTACTGAGTTATTAGCTAATGCTCTCTCAGGATTTGTCTCCCACCAAGCACCAGACTTGGCAACCCTTAATCTCTGGTCTGATAAATTAGACAGAGATATAAGAGCTGACCTACGCACACCACCAACAACCACAACTTCACCAGTCTTACACACAATATCGTGACACTCCATAGAGGATAACTTTCTACCTTTAGCTTCTTTAAATTTATTAATAGTAAAATCAATTAGATTAACTAAAGGTTGAGGCCCACTAGCCCTACCACCGAAGGTATTTAACCTAGCACCTGCAGGTCTTACTTTACTTACATTTACTTTAGGTATTCTATTAGTATAAAGATAAGATATTAAATCTCTAAATGCTCTGGCCCATCCTTCTTTAGAATCAGCTACAGATATAACATCTTCTGTTTGTTCAAACTCTCTATAAGGTATAGTAGGTAATTGATTAACACCCTCTCTTTCAACAGAGAACCCTACACCTGTTCCATTCATAAGTATATAAAGTATCTCATCAAAAGAACGTGGACTATCTATAGGAGCATAAGAACAATTATATCCTGATATATTTTCTCTCTCTAACGCAGGCCCTGCTGTCATCAATGCTCTCATAGAAGGCATTACTTGTAGTCCTATAATACTATCTTCTATTCTTCTCCATATTTCTGGAGGTAAGACAACACCTAAATTCTTATCTAAATGTCCTTGAAAGAAGTTACTAAATCTAGATACTGTTTCAATCCAACTCTCTCTTCTACCTTCTTCTTCTAACCAACGTGCATATCTAGACGCATGTATAAACGTTTGATACTCTGTAGGTAAATAATTATTTCCTGCCATAATCTTTCTCCAATATTAATTCACAATAATGTATTACTTTTTCAATGTCTCTTGCACCCTCACCTTTTCTTCTGTGTCTTGTAATATACTTTACTACATTACCCTCAAGAAATGTCAGGTTATTTTCTACAATATAATCAACAGGTTGTATCTTACAAGTCTTGTAATGGTCTCCACCTACCTGTCTATCTGTAGCTATAATAGCTTCCTTCTCTAAATTTATTTTCTTAAAACCTTGTTCTTTAACTGTTTCTCTTATTGCCTCATCCATTTGTCCCATGTTTTCTTGCTCCTCAAATGTTATCATATCATTGTATAGTTTAGCATGACTTTCTGCAAATGTCAAATCATTTTTCTTCTTTGTCATCATCACCTCTTAATACACTTCTTATTCTATTTCTTAAAAACTTTTTATTGTCTGCCTTAATAACCTTGTAAGCAAATGACCTAGCTTTACTTGGTGTTACTCCTGCCATACCACAAACTGTTTCAAAGTTCTCGCAAGTTACTCCAACCTCTGCAAAGAACCAGGACTCAGCTCGTGCTTTGTTTACTTTATCATTAGATGTAATAACATTCTTTGATACATCTAATAATGCTTGTAGTATTACAGACAAAAACAATCTCTTCTCTGAGTTGTAAGGTTCAGAATAGAATAAGTTTTCTATCTGTATTATATCAGGTTCATTCTTCATTGTCAATATATTTTACTTTTGTTATTCTTTTAAAATAAGCTTCACGCATTTTATTTTTAGTTTCTTCTGTATGTTTTTTACCATACATAGGATTGTCTTCTCCTGTGTGAACTTCACGCATTTTATTTTTAGTTTCTTCTGTATGTTTTTTACCATACCAATAATTGTTTTCTCCTAATTTAGCTTCACGCATTTTTATTTTAGTTTCTTCTTTATGTTTTTTACCATACAGAGGATGTTTTTCTCCTGTTTGAGCTTCACGCATTTTTCTTATAGTTTCTTCTGTATGAGGCATATAACTTTCAATAGGCCTATAAAACTTACCACCAACATATGAATTATAAAATGCAGGCTTATCACTACCTTCTACAGTAGCAGTAAGAACATTCCACTTTACTTGATAGTACATCTCATAGTAACGTAAACTTCTTTTGTTTTTATACTCTGCTATTACTTCAAATGTAAAATATTTTTTACCTATCTTTTTAATATCTTCATTTAAATATTTAGAAGAACCTGTATAAGTCTGCCATCTAGATTCCTTCTTAGATTTACCTATGTAATATTGTTTACATCCTACATAGGCCTTACCATTCTTAGTATTTGTTATAATATAAACAAAACCAAACTTATCCTCGTTAGGCACAAAAGATTTTTCTGTGCCATAACAAGTCCAATGACTATTTATCATGTACTTCCTCTACGTTAGGTGCTTTCTCAACATGTGTGAGATATCTTTTACCAGTTGAATAATTAAAAGCACGAAGTCCTTCACCACTATTAGCATCACTCCAACAAGTATGCTTATGACTACAATAAATACAACCAGTAGCAAGCTTATAATTCCCAGACTTGCCATCAGCAACAGCAGAGTAGCATTTGTCCGGTATAGTATCAGACTTAACCACTTCTTTAATTTTCTTAACTCTGTCTTTAGCATTTATCATCTCCAATGAATGTACTTTTGTATAACATAGTTCTCCTGTAGATTTATTAATAACTAGAAAGCCAGCTTCATTTACTCCATTACCTTCTGCGTATGCAGATATCTGAGGAATGTATCCAAAGGGGTCATCACTTGATAAGTTATTATATTTAAATTTATTATATCCTCTACCAGAGGCACTCTTACAATCTACTAATACGTCATCTATAAAACAATCTTGATGTCCTTTAACTCCTTCGACTTCTACTTGCTTCTGTTGTTGAGTTACCTTATGTCCAGAGATAGAGGCAAGCATAATTAATAGTTCTTCTAAGATATAACCATAGAGAAACTTAATCCTGGTACTAGGTGGGAAAGACTCGGTTCGAGGCTGTTTAAAATCATACCACAGTTGCCTGTCTGGTCTACCTATAGTTGATAATCTTAACCTAGGTTTATCTTGAGGCATCTGTTTTAAGAAATCTTTTACATGCACTTTAACCGAGCTAGCAAAATCATCTATACATTTATCTACTTCTTTCTCAGTAAGATGTTCGTTCTTCTTCTCAAACAAACCATATATATCTTCTACTATTGTATCTATTTTTTTCATATATAAAATGTGAGAGACTGCTCAGCCAAACAGTCTCCCACTATCCTTTAGTTAAGAGGCAAAAGGAATTTTTTCTGCACCTGCTTCATCTGCAGATGTATAACCATCAGGTATTTCATCAAAGTCTTCTTTCTCTTCGTAAGGAATTAATTCTACAACCTGAACTTTCTTTAGGTCTGCAGACACTCCTTGTTTACCGGCATACTTCCACTCAAACGTACTGTATAGTACATTAACTTTAGAACCATTAGCTATTAAATCTAACATAGGTCTTTTTTGAGCATCAACAACTATAGGAGGTTGATTATTATTACCATCTTTTCTTTTAACTTTTCTTTTGATAGAAACATAATCACCTTTAACATCATCATACTTAATAGTAAGATTATCTTTTTCTGCTATAGCTTTATTTTCAGCATCTAAATTACATACTTCAATTTGCCAGCTAGGTTCGAACTTTGTGTTTGGACTTTGTAAGCTAGCCCAATAAGCTGTTCCACTAATTACACTCATGTGTACTCCTTTTGATTGATAAAATTATATTATAGCATATTTTACTATGCATTGTCAACACTTTTATTTATTATATTTTGAGAAAAAAGTTTCTGTATATTCATTAGATACATCTTACTTGCATTATGGTCTCCACCAGATACACTTCTAACTTGATTCTCATTGATAGATGTATTAACAATTCTCTTTAACATCTTAGTTTCAAATACTAGTGTGCCATATACTTGGTCTCCCACACATAGATTATGAAACCAGTAGTCTGCTTTGGTTGCGTTAATACCACTAGGTTTACCATAGCTTTCATATTCAATCGCAATGTTACCTGTCCTTAACCACATACCTCTTTCAGATTTTACTTCTATCTTCTTATCTTGTAGCATGTCAGCAACAATCTTTTCTTTTACTTGACCATACTGTAAATCTAAATCAAACTTCTTTCTATCTTCTGTCTTTGGTTCTAATGTGTTTCTGCCCATGTTACTCCTACCTTGTAATCATTATCTAAAGGACATCTTAACTTCAATGTCTTCTCAGTTTCTTTCATAGCAATCTTAGTGATACTACAAAATTCATTTACATCTTTGTTAGCCACTTCAAATTGATACTCATCATGAACAGAAGCTACTAATTTTGCATCAAGTTTTTTATTATATACTCTTGTTATAATATGTAACAACCACTGCTTACAAACAATAGCACCTGCTCCTTGCAGAAGAGTATTTAATGCTGAGTGTGGACTTCTAACTTTTAAGTATCTTCCATCAATAGCTTTTATCTTACCTCTTCTACTTACTTTTTCTACTTGTTCTCTTAGTCTTTTTAATGAGGGTAAGTTAGATAGAAATCTTTTTATTAAAATATCTCCTTTCTCTTTTCCAGCTCCTACTATCTTACCTATTTTCTCTGAACCAGCACCATAAAGAAAGGCATATATAAATGTCTTTGCCTGGTCTCTATTTGCTAAGCCTGCTAGCTCCATGTTCTTTGTATGTATATCTCCATTCAATATCTCATCAGTATAAGTTGTATCATTAAGATAGTGAGCAAGACAACGTAACTCTAAACCACTAGCATCAGTACCTACTAATTTATATTTCATAGGGTCTGATATAGTCCATAACCCTCTGCAGTCCTTACCATATGGTGAGTATACAGCCGGTACTTGTGCCATGTTAGGTGAGTTATGTGCCATGCGACCTGTAATAGTACGTAGTGTCATTACCTTACCATGTACCCTGTTATTATTATCGCAAGCATCAATCCAAGACTCAACCATTACTGCTCTCTTCTGTAGTAAAAAATACTTTGAGAATCTTTCTGCAGTAAGTTTTAACTCTGGCTCTTTAATTGTTTTTAAAACAGCTTCATTAATAATAATATTCTTTTTATCTGTAAACTGTTTAGGCTTCCAACCTTTCTTCATTAGCCTGTCTGCTATCTGCTGACGAGAGCCAATGTTAAAAGGAATTTCTTTTGTCTTCGTCTTCATCTCTATAACAGTAGGGTCAAACTCTTCCAGTGACCATTGTTCTAAATCATAGATGTCTTCTTTTAATATTGCTAATAACTGTTGAGCTTTCTTCATGTCAAAAGCAAAACCATTCTTCTCCTGTTGGTCTAGTATTAATCTTATATTATGTTCAAGGTCTGAACACTCCTGTGAAAACCCAGTGCTCTCTTTAATTAATTCTTTATAAACAGCATGAGTTATTTCTACATCTTGTTTGCAATACTTTAACATATTAAAATCATACTTAGAAAAGTTTACATCTTCTCCACCTTTAAGCATGCTTAGTTTTTCTCCCCATGCTCTAAGACTATGTCCTTTTTCTCTGATAGGATTAAATAACTGTGACAAAATTAATGTATCTATTATTTTATTTGGTGTTATTCCTGTACCTAACAATCTATTAAGAACTGGTGCATCAAAAGATAAACCATTATGCATAATAAATTTATCAACTGTATTAGCCCAACTATTAAAGCTATATAAAGTATCTGGGTCAAATATAGTAACTAAATTAGTATCTATATTCTTTGCTACAATACAATGTATCTTACTAGGATTAAAACCATCTGTTTCTATATCAAGAACAACTTTCACAATCTTTCTCCTCCTTTCCACACCAATTACAAGGCTCACCTTTACCTACTTCCATCATACTTTTTTCTGTATCACAATAATGCTCCCACATTTCTGGCATTTCTTTTTTGTTATCTAACCACTCTTTATAACCTTTTATCCAAAGTTGTTTATCTTCTTCTTCTCCTTTATGACCCCAATAAACTAAATGAAAAGCACCACATTGAGGACAAGATAAGTTACTAACAATAGCATGTTCCTCATCATCTTCAGAGTCGTGGTCACCACCCCATATTAATTCTGTTTGACAATTATAACATTTCATAATTGTACTCCTGTTGTTCCTTCTAAATCATTTTCAAAAGGATTGTCTATTTGTGACATTCTACCAGAGTTTTTATCATAATGCAAGTAAGAACATACACCGGTCTCTCCTGTATATCTATTCTTTAGAATACGAATCGTTGTTGTACAAGCAAGCACATCATCTTCTGCCTGTTGATTTCTTTCTAATGCTATCACACTATCAGATAGATGTGCAATAGAAGCACTACCTCTTAGATGTGATAGAGTTACTTCCTTACCATTCTCATGGCCTAAATCTCCTGAAGGTCTACGCAGATGTGATACTAAGAGAAGACCTACATTAGTTTCTTCTACTAGTGAACGTAACTTAGTCATCAATACATCAATAGATTTTCTCTCATCTCCATCATCTTGACCACTAACTAAGATAGATAGATGGTCTAAGAATATCCACTTACAATCTAAAGACTTTGCCATGTATCTAATTCTAGATAGTATCTCATCATTACCTATAGAACCAAAATGGTCAAAGGCAAAAAACCTACCAGAACCTACTGTATCTTCTTGCCATTTATTTAATTGTTCTCTTGAGAATTTATTTCTTATCTCTTTGATATACAATCTTTGATTTGCTTCTACTGACATAATATTAAATGCAGTGTTCTTTGTACTCTCTTCTAGTGCTAGTATACCTATGTTATCATTAGAGTTTCTAAGTATGTGATGCATTAACTCACGCATGATAGAAGACTTACCCATACCTGCCCCAGATGTAAAGGTTACTAATTCTCCTGTTCTCATACCATATGTTTTTTCATTCATAACACTCCAAGGATAAGGTATAGTCTCACAATCCTTCTCATCATATAATGATTCTCCTAGTCTAGATAAGTTTAATATACCTGCCGGTGTATATGATTCTGCACTCCACCAGTCTTGCACAAAGTCTTTGGACTTACCTAGCTTATGATATTCATTTGCATCTTTGTGGTCTAGTCTTACAATCTTACACTTGTTAGGTTCAAATAATTGAGCAACCTTTTGAGAGGACTCAATCCCTGGCTTGTCATTGTCAAAACAAACCACCACATTCTCAAAAGTATTTAGATATTCAAGGTGTTGTTTACAATTCTGTACAGCACTTTGAACTCCATTCTTTATTGATACTACTGCCCACTTACTACCTAACATTTCGTAGGCAGACATTGCATCTACCTCTCCTTCAACAATGGTAATATATTTACCACCGGACTTAAATAAATTCTGGCCAAATAGTAAGGCATCCCCCATATCTCCTTGAGACCACATTCTTTTTCCTTCTACCTGTCGTACCTTGGTAGCAACATGGCTACCTTCAGCATTATAGTATTCGTAATAGTGATGTGAAATTATAGAACCATCTGTTCTTATTCTTGTTCTATATTTTTTAGCAGTTTGTTCTGATATCCTCCTATCATTAATACTTCCGTACTCACCAGTACTTGAAATTTTATTTTGTATATCTACTATTTTGGTTTGCATTCTTGCCTCTCCTGTATTGTTAAATCTTTTCTGACAGGAAAAACAGAAGGCATGCCCATCAACATGTATGTTATATCCCTTACTCGACTTACATGAAGGGCATTCACCTCTGCTTATCCATTTACTTTGCATTACATCATACCTACTGAGTTACTTAAACCTATGAAGGTATATATTACTGTGTATATTATTAATACTTCTAACCACATATTTTTATTCCTTTATTTAAATGTATAATATATCATCATAATAAATATATATAATACCCATAAGGATATTAATAATATAAATATATTTATTATATATTTTAATAAATAATTATTAATTATATTATATATATATTTAATTATTATAATAACTTTTTTCATAATGTCAATCAAAATCTTTTAAAGTTTTATTGTATACTAATTCTGCTGAATAAATATCAAGGCCAATACTGTTTTTACAATCCTGTTTCGCTAACATACTTGCCTCTTCATTTGAACAACCTTCTCTTTTATATTCTTTAAATAATTTTCTGTACATTCTCTTCTCATCTTTATCCCAAAGATTCTGCATCTTAATTCTCCTAATAATTATATAATAAAATAAATAAACTTACAAGTAATAATATAGGAAATATATTATTTACCCATAAGTATTTAACTTTCTTTGGATTTTGAAACCAAGAACCTGTAGCCTTTAATCTCCTATCTCTATCACTACTCATCCTTTAAATGGCCGGCATCAGGCATCTCAGCATCTCCTATCCACGCACTTCCTTTATCATTGATAATTCTTTTACCATTATCTTTTACTAATTCTATTTCTCTTCTTAACTTATAGTTCTCGTCTGTTAATCTTTTAATTCTTTTGTTAGCATTTACTAATTGTTCTTGTAAATCCTTAACATTCTTTTCTAATATATTTAATACTACTGGGTCGTACATTGTTACTCCTATCTAGCTAATAAATAAGCTAATAAAATTATAAACATTCCTATTAAAATTCCACCAAGAAAAAAATATAATGTGAACTGTGTACACATCATTGTATTCTCTCTATCACTACACCGGACTGCTCGGCTATATATAAATCCACTCCCCACGATACCATTGCCTCCTTTGCTTCCTTCTCAGTTTTAAAAGTTAATACTTTATTTTCATCATCAACTAATTGGTCAACAGGAAATTTTTCAGTCCATTGATATTTATTTAAATTTTTACTTGACATAAATTTATAATGTGCTATCAGAAACATTTTTCTTTCTCCTTTTATTTTTCTTCATAATCTTTCTCCTATATCTTGTGTCAAGTAAATTATTTAACACAACATAAGGTACTCTAATTATTTGTTTTATTTTTATCATAATTTTCTATCCTTATTATACCATAGATATTTATTCTATGCAACTCCTATTCAATAGGTTGTGATAGTAAGTCCATAATCTTCTATCGGTTGAGTTTACATCTCCAGTAACTCTCCACCATTCTTCAGATTGTTTCCAACCTTTGTAATACCTATCTTCAATAACATTTATTCGTTGTTTTATTTCTTTATAATTTAATTTACTCATTTCTTATTTCCTCTAACTCTTCTAAATAAAAAGGTGTTAAATAATTTTCTATCTTAGTTATCTGGTCTTGT
>Ga0209337_1000642_pt1 | contig 28155 bp, 21 predicted proteins | sample LinPmetageLP53_FD_184044 | JGI IMG/M metagenome (GOLD analysis project Ga0209337, IMG submission 184044) | Marine viral communities from the Pacific Ocean - LP-53 (SPAdes) (version 2) | ecosystem: Environmental > Aquatic > Marine > Oceanic | place: Pacific Ocean | collected 2010-02-08 | reverse complement strand
CTCAAGCAGAGTTGGATGTAATTAACTATGAGGTTGATGCGTTGATTGCTGCTAAAAGCCTTGACATTGCAGACCTTGAGAGGGTTGCAAGGGTAATGCTTGGTAAGGACGTAAGCAGAGTATCTACCGCTGAGTTGAAGCGAGATGTTCTTATCTACGCTAAGACAAACTCACAGGAGTTTCTTAACATACTTGATGACCCTATGTTGAACCTACAGGCTGATGTGTCTGTGTTCTTTGAGAAGGGGCTGCTTGGTATGAGGAACAACAACAAGGACGTATACTTCAACCTACCGAACAACAAGAAGCGTATGCTGACGGTTCCTTTCGGTGAGGACTATGTGTATATCACCTCGTCTTACCTACAGTCAGATGAGGGACTTGAGACTTTGAAGCTGCTCGAAAAGCATATGGAAGAATAACGTATCTTTGCGGTACGTTTAACCCATTAATTTTTTAACATGGAAAAGTTTTTACAAGTTACAAATGCCCCTAATACAGGTCAGCTTATTTCTGTCAATGGAATCAAAGCAGTAGGTACTGCAAGTGCTACCGCAACTACAGTTACTGTTGATTATTTTGATGGAACTACAACCACAATTACTACCGCAGCTCAGGTTGATTCGGATGTTTATCTTGAGGTTTTAAGTGCTATTGAGACAGCAATTGCTACCTCTTGGCAGAGAGCTTATTATGGAGTTGTTCTTCCAAAGGCAGTTACAAGTATTGTCAACGCTTAATAGTAACATACTCTTAAGTGAAGGAGGGTGTCTTAACGGACACCCTTTTTTTATTTGGCTATCTTTGTAGAAAGGTATTTCCATGATAAACTCAGTCAGAAACACAGTTCTTGCGATTTGCAACAAGAACAACTACGGCTACATATCCCCGTCTGATTTTAATTTGTTTGCAAAGCAGGCTCAGATGGATATGTTTGAGGACTACTTCTATCAATACAACTATCAGATAAACAAGGTAAACGCTCACACAACAGGGTCAAGCTATGCTAACCTTGCTGAGAACTTGCTTGAGGTGATTGATTCGTTCTCTATGTTTGCAGCACTTGTTAACTCAGGAACAAACCAGTATACACTGCCTGCTGATTTCTATTACATAAATAGGTTGCAGTATAATAACCTTGACGTAGAGAAGGTGTCTGAGTCTAAGTTATTAAACCTAACAAACTCATTACTTACAGCGCCAACAACAGAGTGGCCTGCGTATGTGGTTAGAGAAAATACAGCTTATATATTCCCCGACACCATTACAGGTGCGGTTATAGATTGCCAGTATGTAAAGTATCCCCTTGACCCTAAATGGACATATGTAACACTATTAAATGGTGAGCCACAGTTTGACCAAACGAGTGCAGACTACCAAGACTTTGAGCTACCTTCTTCTGATGAGCCTATGTTAGTTGTGAAGATATTGCAGTACGCAGGTATATCAATACGGGAGACGGAGGTTGTTAACGCAATGACTACTATGGAAGCCAACGAAAACCAACAAGAACAATAATGGCATACTTAAGCGGATATCAGTATTACGAGAATGAGGGGAATGCTCCTGAGGATGCTAATTGGGGTTCGTATCAGTACGTTAGCTTGACTGACGTAGTGAACAACTTCATGCTTATGTATCAGGGTAACCATGAGCTTGTGAATAATATCAACAGGTATCAGATTCTATTCCACGCAAAGAGGGGTATACAAGAGTTGAATTACGATGCGTTCAAGGAGATAAAAGCACTTGAGTTAGACGTATGTGACGACTTAAGGTTTGTGTTGCCACCTGACTTTGTAAACTGGGTAAGACTATCGTTGTTTAAGAACGGTACGCTCTATCCATTAACAGAGAACATACAGGCCAACAGTGCTGAGTCATACTTGCAGGACAACAACTGTAACATATTATTTGACCAGTCAGGAAATATACTACAGCCTGAGCATTCACTGCTTGACACAGAGCGTCTTGCGGGAACAGCCCGAACAATGTATCTAAACAACGACAGCATCTATAACGGTAGTGAGGGATACAACATTGATGGTCAGTGGTACTTTGACTTTCAGATAGGTGCGCGGTATGGTTTAAACACAGAGACAGCTAACGTGAACCCTACCTTTAGGTTGGATAAGGCGAATGGTGTGATCAACTTCAGCTCAGGAATGGCAGGAGAGCAGTGTGTGCTTGAGTATATTTCAGATGGTATGAACCGTCAGCCGTTTAATCCTGACGGAACTCCTAATACGAGTGACGTTGACGTTAAGGTTCACAAGTTTTTTGAAGAGTTTATTTATGCGTACATTAAGTACTCTATCCTTAACAGTAGATTTGGGGTACAGGAGTATGTGGTAAGACGAGCGCAGAAAGACAAAAGCGCGTTGTTAAGGAACGCTAAGATTAGAATTAGTAATCTACACCCAGCTCGTCTGTTAATGAACATGAGAGGTCAGAATAAACTCATAAAGTAATATGGCTAAGCAGACAAGGAATTTCGTTAGTGGGCGAATGAACAAAAGCGTAGATGAAAGACTCTTGCCTGCTGGCGAGTATGTTGACGCTATGAACATAAGGGTAGGTTCAACAGAGCTTACTGAGATTGGGGCCATAGAAAATTCTAAGGGCAACTCAAAAATTACGTCTTTGCAATATAACGGAGCTGCACTAAGCGACCAAGCCACTTGTATTGGAACACTTGCAGACTCAGAGCAAGAAACAATCTATTGGTTTGTGCATGACTCTGCAAACCCGCAGGCCGCACCACCTTCAGGGGGCGTGTTGGGTAAAGTAGACATGATAGTGTCGTATAATACAACATCACAGCAGTTAACCTACCATGTGGTTTCTGAAACGGTGTTAAACTTTAACCCTGCGTACCTTGTAAATGGCGTTGATAAGATTGACGACCTGTTGTTTTTTACAGACAACTACAACGAGCCAAGAAAAATAAACGTCACAAGAGATTATTCGTTTCCTGACGTAACTCAAGCTTATGGCTTACGAGACCAAATCATTGAGCTTGACATAAGTGTTATTAAGCCGCCACCACTTGAATCACCGCTTATTGAGTTCGCTAATGTAGCTGGTGGAGAGAATTACATTGAGGATACCTTTATATGTTTTGCGTACCGTTATCAGTATTATGACGGAGAGTACAGTGCGCTCTCTCAATTCACGGCTCCTGCCTTTGCTCCAAGTTCTAATTTTTCATTAGGGATTGACAATCTTCTTAATGATGCAATGCAAAATATATGGAACGAAGTAACTGTAACATATAACACTGGCGTTGAACAGGTAGTGGGTGTTGACCTTGTGTTTAAGGAGGCTGACTCCAACAACATATTTGTTATAGACGAGTATGATGTAGATAATTTAATAGGTCAGGCTCAGGCAGTGTCATTTACTAACGGAGAGATATACACGGTCTTACGAAGCGATGAGATACTAAGGCTGTACGACAACGTGCCTTTAAAATCCAAGGCTCAAAACATATTTGGCAACAGGTTGCTATATGGTAACTACGTTGAGCAGCGTAACCTTACTGATTCAACTGGTCAGGATATTGACTTAAGTTACACAGTTGGTTTTAAAAGCTCAAATACTTTAGGCTCAATAGAGTTGCCAAGTACTCTAGGCACACGAAGTATAAATGTAGACTCAACATTGTCTTCTCCTCCAAATATAAATTTTGGAAAGGTGACATTTGATTTAAGTGGTATTAACAATTCAGATTTAGTTGAGGGAGCTATATTTCAACTTGTATTAAACTGTCAAGGGGAAAGTTTTTCTTATAATGGACACCGCCCTCCAGTAGCGTCTATTGCAAATTTTTTCAATCTTTCAGCAGGATTTCAAGTAGTACTAAGTTTTAAATTAAATACAAGCTATGTAGGTAGTGGCTTAGCAGGTGTTTTTCAATTATGGAACTCTCATTTTGCTGATGTATTAGGATACAATAATTACACAGGAAGCAACAGTCCAACTGATTGGACAGATGGAGCGACATGGAATGATGTTTTTAATGCGTCTGTAACTTCTGTAAACGCAGAAGATGGAGCGCCATTTAGTGTTGCTCCTTGTATGGCAGTTCAATATCAGGGAGATGTAGATGTTACACCGCTTGAGCCTAATAATGTTACTCCATTAAACGGAACATCTGAGCCAAATGACACTTTGGGTCTTGGAGGAGGGGCGCAGAATGATTGGGGCGGGTTAATAGTAAGTCTTAGTGGTACTGACTTAACAATAACACCACCTGCTCATAGATACAGAAAGGATGATGTTAATTATTGCAGCGGAGGGGTTTCTCAATTGTTTCAATACTTTAAAATAAACTCAGCTTTTGGATATTTTTCTACAGAAAAAGGTTTAAAAAGCCTTCATAGTAATAGAGATTATCAGGTTGGTATTATATATCAAGACTCTAATGCTCGACAGACAACTGTTCTTGTTAGCGAAAATAATTCTGCTCATATTCCTGCTTCTCGTAGTACAAACCTAAATCATTTAGAGGTTACAATTCCAACAGGAATGAGACCTCCTTCTTGGGCTGAGAGGTATAAGTTTATGCTTAAACCATCGCAAGGTTTATATGAAACTGTATATGCAGACACTATGTTTTCAGACATTGAAACAGGGTCGGTGTGGGTTCTTCTTGAAGGAGAACAATCAAACAAAGTAACTGAAGGGTTAAGGTTAATTGTAAAGTCGGATAGTAACGGCTCTTTAAATAACACAGCATATGCTACTGTTTTAGAGGTTGTTAATCAACCCGATAACTTTTTAGACCGCTCTAATTCTATAACTGGCGGTACTGTTGAGCAGCCTGCTGGAGTTTATATGAGGGTTGTCCCTGTGGGATGGAGTGCTGACACAGTTAGTTATAATGTTTTTGATTCGGGAAGTTTACATGAAGAAATAGAAGCTGAAGATGGAGGGTCACAATCCAACCAAGAGACCCCTTCTATGTTAATAAACGTATGTCTTAATAATGGGAGTAATAGTATCCCACAACCAGTACCGCTTGCGATATCTGCTGGAGATAGGGTGCAAATGAGGTTTCATTTTAATAGAAACCACGCCAACGAAGATGGTGACCCTTGTGGGGCAGTGAGTAGTCTTTATGAAAGGACGTACATTGCAACGCAAGACTACCCTGATTTTAAGGCTTTTTGGGACGGAGAGGCTGTGTCTGTGTCGTTAGATACAGACACTTATGTTGAACCTGCCGTAGCGGATTCACAAAGTCCTTCAACTCAATTGTATAATCCTTCATTAGACTTAATTCTTTTGTCAAATCATTACACTTCTGTATTTGGATTTAATGATGCCAATGGAAGAGAACCTAATCTAAATCAAATTATCCCAAAAATTAGCGGTGTTAATCAATATGAATTTAAAAAGGTTAATGGTTTAGGTTATAATGGGGACGATTGGGTAGCTTTGGTTTTAAAGGGAGGAGTAACCGCCTGCGTTGGTGAGGTTCAGTATAGGCAAAGCGCCATATTTGCTCAAATAACAGTTAGGGGTGGAGATGGTGAATTAATTTTTGAAACAATTCCCAACAAGGTAGCTGATGGTATTTACTATGAAGGAGCCGATAATTATCCCATCAAGAATGGAAATCATATGTCAGGTTCTAATGATGACGATGTAAACCAAACAGCTACTTTAGACGGAAAAGTTAATTTAAGTTTCTTTAATTGTTTTGCTTTTGGAAATGGAGCAGAAAGCTACAAGATACTTGACTCGCTTACAGGTAATTACTTTACACTTGGGAACAGGTCTGCTGGCGTAACTACACAGGACTACGAGCAGATAAGAAGAGAGGCATCTATCACTTATAGTGGGCTGTACCAAGAACAGACAGCTCTGAACAACCTGAACAACTTCAACCTTGGTCTTGCTAATTATAAAGATTGCGAGGAGTCCTACGGCCCTATTGAGATACTGCATTCGTTCCGTGACAACTTGTTGGTATTGCAAGAGGACAAAATATCCTACATTCAGGTAAACAAAAGCTTGATAACAAGTGCTGACGGAACAAGTACTGTTACCGCTGCGCCTACAATATTAGGAACGCAGATTGCGAGGATTGAGGAGTATGGTATATCAAACAACCCTGAGAGCTTTTCTACATACGGTAGGGATATGTTCTTTACAGATGCTAAGCGGTCTTCAGTTATTAAGCTGTCGGGGTCGGTTGGTCAAGGAGATGCCCTTCAGGTTATATCGTCTATCGGTATGAGGTCATGGTTTAGAGACCTGTTTCAAGAGTCCTTTACTACTCAAAAGCTTGGTGGTTTTGACCCGTACATGAATGAATATGTGCTTGCATCCAACACAACAAACCTTCCGTTGCAGATACCTACAACATCATGTAGGTCAAGAGCTACTGGGTCATATTTACCTCCTGTTCAATGGAATGGTTTAAATGCTCCAACTCAATACATTGTAAATGCAGGAACAGGTATTGGTATTATGAATATTGAATTTACAGCTACTCGCGCAATAGCTGTGTCTGCGTTATATAACGGAGTAACAACAACTAATCCCGCAGGTGTTGGTGGAGAGACAGGTACATTTACAGTTTCAGTGTCTAAAAACGTAGCTTCAATAAGCGAAGTTTTAATTACAGTAACTCCTACAGACCCTAATGTAGATTCTATAACTACAATGAATCCACCGTGCCCTACAGGTTCTACTGTAAAAGTGGTAACAGTCTGCTTAACTGACGCGGAGGATGCAGATTTAACTACTTTAAATCAGTATTCATACACTGCTACACCTTACACCAGTCCTTTATCTTCACGGAACATAACTTTTGGGTCAGGAAACACAACGCCTATTGTATCTGATTTTAATGTTGTTGCAGGTGTGCAGGGAACACCTACAATACCAACATCAACATCGGTAATAACGATGGCTTCTAATGCTTCTTCAGGAGGTACGTTTGCTTTTAACTTAAATACAGATAAGTTTAGGTATGTTCAGTCAAACATATCTTACGCTGACACTCCAGCAGGAATAGCGGCAATGTTATTGGCATCTACAACAGTTCCTTCAATAGACAGCACTCAGGCTCCTGATTTATATACTGGTACGTTTACCTTAACAGGTGGGTGGAATGCGTTGTATTTAATATACGACTATCGTAGAGCAGGTTCAGCAATGTTCTGCTCGAACACATCTACAGACCCAGCAGATAGTAATGATGTGTGTTGTGATTGTAGTGCTATTATAGGTTGTACTCCGTTTTTAGGAACAGTGGTATATGTAACCTCAGCAGCAGCCTGTGCTTCGGCTACAGTGGCTACCGTATATTACCATAACGGAATAGGTATAGTTCCAACAATCGGAGACACTATATATAGTGCTGCTGATTGTGCTTCAGGAGTTATTTTAGGCGCAGATAATTACATTAAATTAGGAGACGGTTCTGATGAGTACATTCAAGTAAACTCATCGGGACAAATAATAGCTAAAACAACTTGCTAAAATGCCAACATCATTTGGACAATACTACTATGACGGAGCTTCTTTTGAAACGTCAACTGGAATTTTTACAGATGCCAACTTAACTACTGCTGCTCCTTCAGGGACATACAGGTTAGGTGGAGTTTACAGGATTTGGGATGGAACTACACTTAGTTTAATCTATCAATGCGACTCTTGTTGTCAGACTATCTGCAACCCACTTATCGCACCTTTTACGGGTGTGTTTCCTGTTACCTCTCCTAATAATTTTAAGGATACTATATGTACTCAAAGCAGACCGTCAGGTATTGTTGTGATTGAGTACGATTTCGGAACTACAGGTTTTGTGGGGTTTCCTATGGGGTTTGATGCTGCTTATGATGGTGTCACATACACGAACGTAAGCTCTAATAGGTATGGTTTAATTCAGGCAAGGTACAAGGGGTCAGATGATTGGATTAGCGAAGCTACTCTTATTGATGCAAGCAACAATCCTTACGCTCTTGCTGATAGAGAATGGAAACCTTTAACAGCCACATTTCAAACAACAGGAACATCAACTTCGGAAACTCTTACGGCAGCAAGTGTAACCTTAAAGGCTAAAAGCCCTGAGAAGTGTTACATGGCTATACCAAAGCAGTTGTCTCCAACAAATGTAGATGTAAATATATACTCTCCAAGACCTGCTTCAGAGGGGTCATCAGGTATGTTAGATGTTGTTGTTGGATGCCCAGCTCCATTGGCTTCGTTTGCTTCGTCATCAGTTGCAAATGTCAAAGCTACCGCAAGTGAAGCTTGTGCTTTAGGCACAGAAACAAAATTTTACCACGTTCAGGTTAATGGTACGGCAGGAACTCCTCAGTTATTTGATATTGTATATACAGATGCAGGAGCAACTACGCATCCCGCTATTGGTTATTACTCTATTGCAGGATTAAGATGGATGGAAATTGGCCCTGAAGGTATAATAGACAGTTCAGGGGTGTGTAATGGAGGTTCGCTTTTAACAGATGTGATATGTACACCTAATGCTATGACTAATAGCGTCAGTGCTTGTGCTGAGACACCATCCGTTGTCTACTACCATGATGGTTCAGCAAGGCTACCTGTTTTAAATGACACGCTATATAGCGATTCAGCGGGTACGACAACCTTAGCTGGCGGGTACTATCAACTTCAAGAGGAGTATACTATTATACACCTTAGCTCTGTTGGGGATATTGACCAAGCAATTACAACCTGTTCTTAATATGCCAAACTACACACTCACATACAGCGATTCATCAGGTAACAGACAAGGCGGTTGGCCTTCGTTTTACTCGTACTTTCCTGAGCAGATTCAGGGAATGAACCAATACCTATACACCTTTGACAAGGGTAACTTGTATAGGCACAACACCAACCCTACCCGTAACCAGTACTACGATGAGGCTTTGGTTAGTATTACTCCAAGCTCAGTAACAACAACAATTATCGGCAACCCACTTGAGTCTAAGCTTTTTAAGACCATTGAGCTGGATAGTGACTTAGCATGGGCTGCGAATCTTGAGTCAGATGTCCAATCCGCAAGGACAATAAGCGCGTCATGGTTTGAGAAGAAAGAGGGTAACTGGTTTGCCTTTGTAAGGGGACTTACTGCATCGGGAGCTACAAACTTCTCCATGCGTTCAGCGAATGGTTTGGGTGTTGTAACTACGGTAAACCCCGCTATACCTGATCCTGCGACAACATTGACATTTCCAACTGGATTTCAGGTGGGTAGTATAGCCTCTATAGGTGACTTTGTTTATGCCACATCAGACCCCGCAACAGTAGCTCCTGTTTTAGCAGGACAAATAGTAGCTCCCTTGTCTTCTACAAGTAATGTCTTAACGATTGACACTACGATTCCTGACACAACGGTTCCATCTAACTTAGACTTTATCCTGTACCAAAAGAATCAGATAGCTGAGTCTCATGGTCTGTTAGGTCACTATTGTCAGATAACATTATCAAACGACAGCACAGCGGCAACTGAATTATATGCAGTTGTATCAGATGTAATGAAAAGCTATCCTTAGAAAGTAGTATCTTTGCTACTATGGAAGACCTACTGGATAACGAGGCTGATATACTAAAGCAAATCCACGAGGGGCGCGGCCTCATGTGGGAGAGTATAGAGACCTTTAAGGGGCAACTAAAAGATACGGGCATAGCTATTGAAAGAGGTACTGAAGAGATGAAGGAGAACTTTCCTCTTGAGCATCACTTTGAAAACGGTATGTACACCCGTAAAATATTTGCTCCCAAAGGTATGGTAGCTGTTACATTAATCCACAAGCAGAGCCACCCATCCTTTATTCTTTCAGGCGAGTGTTCAATACTATTAGACACAGGAGAGGTAGAGCGATACAAGGCTCCTCATATTATACAAACAAAGGCGGGTACTCAAAGAGTGGTGTATATGCACACTGATGTTGAGTGGGCCTGTGTGTATAAGACAGATGCTACGTCTATTGAGGAGGCTGAAAAAGAGATATACACAGAAAACTACAGGGAGCTTCCTGATGAATTAATAAATCACAGATACAGAATGATATGTTAAATACAGTACTATTAACAATATATAACACCGTTCCTTACGACTGGCCTCACTTGATTGAGGCTTCAGGTATTGCTATAGCGGGGCTTGTGGTTGGAGTTGTATCTACAGCAGTGAGTGTTGGTATGTCAGTGGACGCTAAGAACAAACAAGAGGCTGCACAGAAAAAAGCACAGGCTGAGGCTGACAAAGCAATGGAGTCGGCTCGTGAGACAATAAAGCAAAAGAAGCTTGCTAACCTTGCGATTAACCTTGAGGGTGAAAGAACAGCGGCAGAGAACGCTGCTGTGGTTGCTGCGACAGGTATACAGACAGCAAGGGGAGGTGACCCTCGTCAGTTGGCTGCTACCATAGGCCGAACGCAGATGGCTAATATTTCAAGACAAGAGGGGCTACAGGCTACAAGGGCTAAGAGGGTTGATGACCTTGAGTTGTTGAAGGCTCAAGAGGAGCAGACTATACAGGCTAACCTTGCTGAGACGTATAAGGCTGAGGCAGAGGGAGCGCAGATGGCTGCTTCAGATGCCGCTAAGATGGCTGCTCAGTATGAGAGCCAAGCAATACAGGCTGGTGTTCAGGGCGCTGGAAACATAGCTCAATCTGCTGTTGCTGTTGGAGGTGCTGCTACTGACGCTAACTCAGCAAAATTAAGCACATCAATTGATACGGAAGTACAAAGCGGTAAGAGTATAACGGATATTGGAAATAGGATGTCTACTTTAATTAAAGACCCAACTCAAAGGGCGGCCTATTATGATAAGATTTCAGGTCTTACAACTTCGGCTGAGTTATCTGCATTAAATTCTGAATACGGTATTTCTAACGCTCAAGCACTAACAGTATTTAAATAATGAGCTACTACGGATATCAACAACGGGTCAAGGCTGACCAAAAGGCTGTAGACTATGGCGTAATACAGAAGGATATTAACACTGCTTTTGAAGGCATTCAAGAGGAGCAGTCTATTAAAAAGGAGAAGAGGGAGACTGACATAGCCTCCTTGCGAACCGAGGTATCTAAAGAGCTTGAGGCTGCAAGAGAAGCTGCGAGAACAAACAAGGGTGACGACACCTTTAACGCACAGGTCTTACAGATGGCTAACCAATCAGCGCAACATATGAGGGCGCTTGAGCAGTTGTTAAGAGCGGGGAAGATAAACCCAACTGACTTTTCGGTGCAGCGTCAGAACCTAACAGACAGTGTAACACAGCTTAAGGTTGTTACCTCAGCTTATAAAGAGTCTGTCAACCAAGCTTTGACAAGGCAAGAGGAGGGTATCGCTGGTGGTCTTGAGGCCATGAACATGACTGAGGTTCAGAGTATTATTGACTTGAAGAATCATCAGTTAATGATTGACCCAGTGTCAGGTATGGTTCGTATGCATGACGATGTGAATGGTACTTCTGAAGGCATAGGTGATGTACAGATTCGTATGATGAACAAGTACGACAAGTACGACTTAACGGATGGTTTATCTAAGTACGCTGAGAGTGTTGGTGCTATTACCATTGATGAGAACGGTGTGAAAACAGTTAACCCCGCAGCGGAGGTAGCTGGTCTTGACCTTGAGAATACTGTGCGAACACAGTGGCTTGAGGGTCTTGATGTTAATCAGCAGGCAAGTATTCTTTCGGACAACAGTGGTAAGGACTACAAGTACTTTCAAGCAGATAGTGAGGATGATGTTGCGGCTGAGGCTAACAGGTTAGGAATAAATAGAGATGACTTAATATGGGTTAAGAAGAACAATGGTGGTCGTCTTGAGTCTAATCTTACAGATACTCAGAAAGACACAGCGTCAGACCTTGCAATGAAGGGGTTAAGAACCATGCTTGGCTATGAGCGAACTGTTGATGCGCCTAAGCCACAAACGCGCGACCAAAGACAAGCGCAGGAGGATACTGATGTTAGGATTAAAGACATTAATAGGATGCGTGAACTTTACAGGGGTAACGCATCTCAAAAAAGCGGTGTGTTGGGTACATACTCTAAGCAATTGGATGCGATGGTTCCTAAAGACCATGTTCTTAAGGAGGCAAAAGTATCTAAAGACGGTTTGGTTATATCGTATTACGACCCTAAATATCCTGACGAACTTCTTGAAAAAACAATACCTGCCGACACATCCAGTGAAGATGCTTTTGTGAAGAGTATTGGGCCTGCGTTAACGGGTGATGACAATCTCTTGAGTGTTTTAGATGAGGCGGGTGATTCAGGTGCGGATGCTTTTGTGGATGAAGAAGGAACTCTTTCTGTAAAAAGAACTGTCACTATTCCTTGGGAAGATGTTGAGGAAGAGGGGGTTATAAAAATGAGAAACTTTTCTACTTTAACTGAGAGAAAAGGTGACGCTATGCTTTCGGTAAAAGAATATATATCCTTAACTGGAAACGACTCTTTAAAGCCAAGGGTAAGCGGTGATTTTATGTTTTTAACAATTGGTGGGGCAGAAGAAAAAGTGTGGTTAGGAGCAGATGCTGACGACATTGAAGAGCAATTAACAGCGTTGCTTAAGAAATCACACTCAGGGATTAAGTCAGGAGATGTATCAACAAAAGGTGGAGAATTAGACTAATATGGAAGAACTGCAAAAACTTTATGACGTTCTCGTAAGAGACGGATATTACACTAATTCTTTTGAGGACTTTCAAGTTAAGTATGAAAATTCTGAATACAGAGAACAAGTATTTAATGTAGTGTCCCGTGATGGCCTTTACACAAAGAGTAGAGAAGATTTTGATATTAAGTATCCTGTAAAAAAAAAAGTCGTTTCCGAACAGCCATCTACCGAATTGGCTCCTACGCCTTTGGTTCAGGAGGAAGAGGTTATGGTATCCGAATCCCCTACACCCGATGGCGAATCGGTTGTTACAGAGACTGAGGTTGTTGAGGAGCAGCCTGCTCCAGTAGACCCATACACAGACATAACGCCTGAGATGATTTCTCAGGACGAGGAGGTTACCGTACCTAAACTTAACGAGATGTACGGTCAAGACTTTGAGTTCGAGCAGGCAGGAGCAGGGTATGACGCTGTTCTTGTAAAGAGCAAGAAGACGGGTGACAAGAAGATATTTACGCTTGATGCGTTTACTGACGCTGGAGATGTAGAGTCTGCTCAGGAAATCAAAGACTTCATGGAGTTCAATATGCGTAAGACGCAGACTGAATTAGAAAAGGGCTTTGAGGTAGAGGACACAGCTATTTTGGCTGAGGTTGAATCTATCAGTGCGGAGTACGACTCTATATCAAAAGAGGCTGAGGGTTTAAAAGCTCTTGTGCGTAGCGGTATTATTACTGACGTTGAAAACGACCCTCGTGTTTTAGCCTTTCAAAAAAAGGAGGACGATGTAATGTCAAGGTTTAACGATGCCGTCACTAAAAGGCAAGACCTTTACACTGAGTTTGAGAAAGACTTTCAGGAAGCCCCAATGGTAGAGAAAAAATACTTTGAGGGCAACGATATCGTAATGATGCCTAACATGGCAATGGGAGGCAAGATGGTTCCTACTCCTGTTACCAAAAGCGACATTGGTAAAGCACTGTCTTTTCTTGACGACTTTACTGAGAACTACAGGTTGATACCTGACCTTGGTGACTTTATTGACGGTATGGGAGGAGCGTTGGCTCAAGCAGACAAGCAGGGTACAATGGCTAACCTTGGTAACCAAATTCTTACGAGAGCTAAGAATATGTCCAAAGAAGACTTTCAATCTCTGATTGATGCAGAAGAGGCCATGAAGAACCTTCCGAGGTCTCGTGAAGCCCAACAGTACGATAGGGATTATGACGAGGTGTTAGAGGAGGGTGGTAACCATATAACAGCATGGTTAACGTCAATGGCAAAAAACCCACAGGCTGCTGCTGAGATAGCGGTAAGCTCTTTCGGTGCTATGATGAACAAGTCGTCTTTAGCTGCTGCTGCTACTGTAGAAGGAGCGGCTGCTACCGCAGGGTTGGCAGGAGGCCCACTTGCTGAGGTTACAGTTCCTGTAGCTATGGCTGCTGCAATTCCATACGCTATGGCTGCTGCTGGGATAGCTGTAGAAACAGGTGTGTCAACCTCTGAAGGGATACGGGACTACTTTGACGAAGAGAACAAGAAACGTGCGGCTCTTGGCGAAGACCCATTGGAGTACACCCCTGAGGCCATTGAAGATATAGTCAACAACCCTGACGCTATGAGCAAGATTCGCAACAAGGCTCTTGCTCGTGGTGCTACTATAGGTGTGATTGATGCCTTGACTTCTAAGATAGGAATGAGGGGAGGCAAGTATGTTTTTAGAAAGGCAGGGTCTCGTGGGATTCAGACCTTAGCAACCATTCCAATTGAGATGAGCGGAGCAATGGTTGGAGAAGCTTTGGCTCAGAGGATTACAGACGGCAAGGTTGATATGAAAGAGGTTACGGCTGAGGCTATGGGTGAAGCTCCAAGTACAGCGGTTACTGTGGCCTCTACTATGGTTACACCAACAAAAGGAACTTATAAGATTAACGGTGAGTTTAACACCAAGGAAGAGTTGATGGATGTTCTTAAGACGGCTACTAATGATGAGCTGTCTTCAATGAATATACAGATAACCGATGATGTTGAGGTCAGTGATTTGCAAAGAAAGAGAGCAAGGGGCGCTAAGATAGAGAAGAACATCCCTGTTGAGATTCAAGGCGAAGCTCGTGAGGAAGCTGTTAGACTTGAGGAGGAAAGGATGGCGATTAAAGAAACAACAGACGGCCCTAAGTCAGTAGCGGTGGAGCGCAAGCTTGCTGATATTGACGAGAAGCTTGACCGAATCTACAGCGGTGAACCTGTCACAACAGAGGAGGTGGTTGAAGAGGCTTCAGTATATGAGGAGCCAACTAAAGTAACGTCACCTACACCTGAGAAGTTTGCTACTGTGAACCGTAATGACGGCAAGGGGAACATTACCCTTACTGAGGCTGAGTACAACGCTGAGATGGAGATGTTTGCTCCTGCTGAGGAGGCTGTGGTTGAAGAGGTTGAGATTTCTGAAGAAGATGCTAAGAAAAAAATAGCGGAAACCGTAGGGTCTGTAAAAAACAAGGACGTAAATACGAGATGGGCTGATTGGTTTTTAGGAGAGAATTTAGATGCCAAGAATAATATAGCTATAGACCTTATGTCGGATAAAGACTTAAGGGATGGGATGATGTCTAACCTATATCATCTATGGAAAAGAGAAAACAATTCTGACATCAGCTTCAAAGATTTTTTAAATAGCGAAATAACTTTATACAGAGGGGAGACGATTAGAAACAAAGAGAAAGGAGACAATGTAGAGAGAGGGTTTTCAACGTATGAATTAACAGAAGAGGGAGCCAGTAAGTTTGGAGATGTTTCTTCCGAAACCGTTAAGGTAAAAGACCTCTATGGCGCGGTTGACATGGTGGGGTCAGAGATAGAAGTTTTAAGAAAGACATCTATAAGCCCTGAGATAGCAAACAATGCAATTTCTACATACAATAACAGAGGGTTTTATTCCGAATTGCATGAGCAATATTCAGATAAAGACGCAAGTAATATAGAAGACGCTATCTTAAGAATGGACGATGCTAAAGACTACGAAGGTGTCCTGTCTGTAATGTCTGATGTATTAAATAAGAAACCTATAAACATAGAAAATTATGCCATTCAAGAGCCAAGCACAGAGACGGTGGATGTACAAGAACCAGCCACAGATGGCGGCCCGATGGGAGAAGGAGACATCACAGGAGAAGTTACCGAAGCGGTTGAAGCCGAAGTCGAAACTCCAGCAGCGGAGGGCGAAGCGGAAGGCCAACCTTTAACCGAGCAAGAAGCGTTTGATGAGTTCAACGCTATGCTTGACGGGAAGAAAACCCGTATGCGTAAGGGCGGTGAGGAAGTAGCGGTTGAAGACTACGTTGATGTAGAGGCGGTGACTGAAGAAATGAACCAACTCGACCCTCTGTTCGTGGAGTACACCACGCCCAGTCTATCAGAAGAGATTGAAGTTAGCCCGATTTCTGAGGCTACAGACACAAGCCCTATCCCGCAAGAGGTTCTTGATTTCTACGAAGTAAAGGACGCTACTGAGTTTGAGAAGCGTATTGAAGAGTTTGAAGGCATTCCTATGGTGAGAGGAGGCATGACCGATATGCTTGGTGGCGGAAAGATAAAGGACTCTATGGGTAAAGACATGGAGATAGGCGGGGGCGTTATGTTCAGTCTAAGAAACATTGCCAACAAAGGATTGGCTTGGGCTGGCATTGACAAGTCGGGCGCGGAGACCCAATACAAAGACGCTGTCAACCTATACAACGACAACAAGGCTCTTTTCAAAAGGCTTTGGAAGGAGGGAAGGCTACCGAACGGTCACGTTCCTATGACCATCACGAAGATGGGTGACAGTGGGGTTAACTCTAACGAGGCTGTGTTCAGGTACGTTCTTCCTAAAGTAAAGTCTGTCCCCTTAGCAAACAGGGAGAAGTCCTTTGATGCCTTAGTGGAAAGAATGTTCAGTGAAAGAACAAAAAAAGACGGCACAATACTTCCTCCTCTGATTTCAGAAACCGAGGTTGAAGAAGGAAAAGAAAAGAAGATTACGAGGGCTGAAAAAATACAGAAACTCATTAAGGAGAATAATGTAACTACCATGGATGGTTTCCTTGAGGCAATAATCAAGGACGCTAACCTACGGGCTAAGGACGAGAAGAAAGCAATCCTCGCCCTTGACGACAGGTCAAAGATATTTGACGTTATGTTTTCTAAGGGAGCTAAGACGGGGAAGGGTAACGCTCAGCCCCACTCAAAAGCTTTGTTTGAGGGAATAGAAAACGACCCGTTCCTACTAAACACTCAGAACGTATATGACGCAATAGCGGAGAAGAGTATAAAGGACACGCCTAAAGGTTATGTGGTTGCTATAGTGGGCATAGATGTATTGAACGGAGGCGTAACTAAAGCGTCCCATTCAAACTACGGATTTGGGCCTAAGGGTAGGGCTATAGCTTTAATAACAAACCCTCGACACCAAGTAGACATATTCCCTGAGCAGACAGCGAGGGCTGCTGGGCAGGCTAAAATAAAAACAGACAAAAAAGGCAAGTCTACTATGCAGTCTGTTAAACTAATCCTTGGTCAAGCCCTTAGCCCTTATTTTAATATGCTTCCAGCTCAAGGTCAGAAGGTTAGAATACAGCCTGACACCACAGAGCAGTTGATTGGATTGATGAGGCTTACGTTCCCATCAGTACAGGCGTACACAAGCCAAGCTGAGTTTGACAACATCATCCAACAGGAGGATGTAAGGGAACACATTGTAGACGGAGTACCTGTCCTTGGTCTAACCAAAGACGGGAAGGTGTACATCAACCCCACTAAGTCTTCAGTTAACACGCCCATCCACGAGTTTGGACACATTTGGACTGATATGCTCAGGGCCACTAAGGACGGCAAGAAACTGCTGGCAAAAGGGTTGTCGTTTGTAGACTCTGACCCTAAGGCATACGATGAGGCTAAGAGAAAGTACGCTGAGTATGACGCTGATGGCAACATTACTAACGAAGAGTTAGTGAGAGAGGAGGCTTTAGTTGCTATGATTGCAGCTAAAGGAGAGGGTATTGTTGATGCAGCTCAAAGGTCAAAGTTCAAGACTTGGCTCAAGGCTTTGATGGAGTACGTTAAGAAGAACTTCAAAGGAACTTTTGAATCGGTAGGAACAGGCAAAGACAAGAAGGTGAAGTCTCTTATTGACAGCAAGATGATTAAGGGGCTGACCCTTGACCAGTTTCTTGACATGGCTATAGCTGACCTGTTCTCAGGAGAGATAGCCTTCACGCAACCAAAGAAGTCAACAACTCCACAGGAGTCAAGGGCTAAACTCGCAGACGGAAGCAACAAGACGTTTGACGCTGACAGTCCTAACATAAGATTCTCTAAAGCTGGCATTGACGTTAGTCAGAACACTCTGTTTGAGAACGTACAGCTTGGAAGGGATGCAGGGATAGCTGACTCAGTTATCAAGGAGGTTTTAAAGTCAAGGGGCTTTAAGGTAGCTGACATCACGAAGGCTATGGAGATTGAGGTAGACGCACTTAAGATGTTGCCTGAAGCGTTCAGAGCTATAGGAGCAGCGCAGGGGCTACAGCTATTCAACAGGGTTGAGGACGGGCTAAGGAAGTTCACGGCTCCACCTAAGACCAAGGCTGAAACCAAGGCAAGCAAGGTTAAGAGAGCCAACGAACTAAAGAAGAACAACCCTGAACTGAAGAACCTTTCGGTAGAGCAGATTATTGCCAAGTACCCTAAGGACGTAAAGGAGTTTGTAGAAAAGACATCTGCTGAGATACGAGAAAAAGCAATCGAGCTTTTGATTAACGACCCTGCATTTAAGGAGCAGTCAGAGTCAGCTCAGGAAAAAATGATTTCTGCATACGACAAATCCCTTGGTATCACAGCCAACAAAAACGTACAGAAGTTTGTGCAGTCTATCCGTCAGACAATAAGAGACAGGAAGAAGGGGATGCAGGATGTCAAGGCAGCACAAAACGAGTTCAAAAAACTTATGAGCAGCCTACCTAAGGACGTTAAGGCCAGCCCTCAAGTAAAGAAGCTTGTATCAATTGTAAGCGGCATCACTGAGGACAACATCATACCTTCAATGGAGAAGGCAATGGATGTGGTGAACGAGATAAAGGTAAAGGAGGAGAGTGCTAAGCAAGTACAACAAGCTTTACGAGACAAGATATCAAGCATACGAGAGGACGCAAGGTACTTGAAAGACTTGAGGAAGCAACTGGTTAAGTTTGTTCGTGAGTCGCTTCCTATGTCAAGCATATACAACAAGAGCCAACTGTCAAGGGTGGCATCTATTGTGTCTAACTTGAACATGAAGAACTACGAGGCGCAGTCTCAAAAGATAGTTGAGCTTATTGAGAAGCAGCTTGACCGAATGAGAAACGCAGAGGTTCGCAAGGCATTGAAGGTGGCGAAGAAAAACGTCAACACTAAGCTTGGTATTGCCAGTGGTCTAAGGATAAACTTAGAAAAGATGTTAGCGATAAACCCATCACTCATACCTGACTCAGTGTTTGATAAGTACGAGTCGGTAGTGAAGATGATAGGTCAAAAGAAGTCTGTTCTCAAGCTTGCTGAGATAAGTGAAACCACTGAGATGGTTAACGAAATAATGACAGCGGTTGATACAGAACTATCAAAGGTTCCTGAGCTTAAGCAGAGGTTTGATGCGTATGAAGACAAGGTGTTTACTAAAGACGGTAAGCTAAACTACGCTGCTACAATTCAATCGATGCTCAAGGAAGAGTTGATAACGACAGAAGAGGCTGCAATAATGAAGCGGTACAAGTCTGACATCAACGTACAAGAAAAGAACGAGGGCAAGACTGAGGAGGAGATACAGGAAGAAAGGGATGCGTTGTTTGATGAACTAAACGATGTAAGCGTTGACTCTGCAAGACTACCTTCCCGTAACGAAAGGAAGTTAGCTAAACGGTTAGGCGAACTTGTTAATACAGATGCCGTAGAGTCGTTTGATAACTTAGGTTTGGCACAGCTAATTGGTGTGATAGACAACATCAACAACGGGTATCTACCACACGCTGCTGAGGTTATGGTGGAGAAAATGGAGGCAGCCAACAGGTCTAAGTCTCTGTCTTCTGCTATCTCTCAGATATCTCCTGCTGCTTTTTCAAAGGCGTACGCTACAATTAAAGCAAAGCTTACACCTAAGGAAAAAAATGCCTTTTACAAACTGCTTGAGCGTTCTCCGTTAGAATTTATAGACCAAGTGTTCGGAGACTTTAAGTCGAAGAGGATTTACAACTCCTTGTTTACGCCAGTGGCTGAGGCGTTTACTTCTTTTGAGACCGACACTAAAAGGGTAAGAGAGGTGCTTGAAAAAGCTGAGAAGAGCTTAGCTAAGTCTTTCAATATGGACTCCAATAAAACCTTGGCATCCAAGTACAAGATAATGTCTTACTTACTTCAGTTGGAGTTTGAGTCTAACCCCGACAGTAAAAATGTTGCGCCAGCAAAAGCCTTCTTGGATAAAACAATAAACCACCTACCTAAGGATATTTACAAGGGGGAGATATCTGTTTTAAAGTCCATAAAAGAAAAGTTTGCAGACGCTGACGGTGAGATAAGTCTTGAGAAGTTAGAGGACAGTTTAACACCTGCTGAAAAGGCAGCAGTAAAAGCTATACAGGAAGTCAACACCTCGTTGGTAGACGAGGCAGTGTTCACAGCAGCGGTCATTAGGGGCGATGCCATTCAACCGCTAACCAACTACATCCACCGAAATGTTATTGGAAAGTCTAATATGTCTGAGGATACTGGGGCATCTATATCACAGGAGTTCTCAAAAAACAGACAGCCCTCGACTAAGGCTCAGTCGCTTCTTGAAAGGATAGAGGGTGCTTCGCCTATAAGCTTTGACCCGTTCTCTTCTACACAGAGGGGAGCAAAGATGACGCTCATGGATTACCACATGACAGAGGCTGTAAGAACGGGACGAAAGACACTGAACGCTACTGAGAAGTCTTTGACAGAGGGTGGTAAAGAGATGAACGAGGATCAACTAATGGCCTTTGAAGCAATCAAACGTGGCTTCAATCAAACACTTGAAGACACATTTAATCAGAACTTCTCCAACACTACCCTTGCTGACGAGGCGTTTAACTGGATAAAGAAAACAGGCTACCGAGCCATACTTGCTGACGTTCCTCGTATGTTTGCTGAACTCCTTTCTAACTTAGGGTTCGTAGCGTTGTCTCATCCAAAAGCGTTTGCCGCAGGGGTTAAGCTTAAGAACATTGTAATGTCTCCAAGCGCGGTTAACATTATGACCAACGTAGGTAGTAGCCAAACATCTCGTATATACGCAGGTGGGTTGTCAGGCAAGATGGTTGACACCAACCTGCTTACTGACAGCGGTGTTAAAGCAGGTGAGGTTAAGGGCGATGTAATGAACAAGCTTAGTCAGATATCAGAGCTGTCTGTAGGCAAGTATAAAAGAGGAGTAGAGTTTATTGCCGACACAATGATATCATCTCCCGACAAGGCTGTTATGAGACCAGCATGGTTTGGCGCATTCAATCAAGAGTTCAAAGCAGTCGCAGGAGTAGAGCCTAACTACGACCTGATTGCTAAGAACGATGAGGCTTATATGAACAAGTTTGAAGACGCTATATCTAAAGCAAAGGACAAGGCTGACGAGACCTCAAGCTTAATAGGTGCATCAGACAACCCGTTTAAGGGAATATTGAAAGGCAAGGTAAGGCCACAAGACAGTGGGCTTACGGTGTTTTTTAAGAACTTCAACAGCTTTATGACAAGGTTCCTTATCTATGAATACACGGCTGCAAAGACAGGTGTCAACGCTGCTGTTGGAAACGGGACAATGTCTAAGCAAGAGGGGGCGCAGCTTGTCGCAGCAGTAACCACAAGAATGATTACATACAGTATCCTCACTAAGATGTTTAGCGAGATGATGGTAGAAGCAATAACTGGAATAGAGGACGATGACGAGGAAACAGCCATGCAAAAAATAGGTCAAGGCGTGGTCTCAGGATTGGTTGGGTTAGTGCTTGGTAGAGACTTTGGCAACTTGACTAAGGCAATAATAAATCAAGGCGCGGAGATGTTCAACGAAAAATACCTTAGTGCCTTAAGAGACGGAGAGTACAATCAGTACGAAGACGCTATTGCTTTCACCATGCTACCCCCTCAGAAGGACTACAAAGACAGTGAGCTTCCTGAGCTTATACGAAACATAATTGGGCCACTTGGCCCAGCTTACAAAGCTGCTGAGTTGGTTTATAAGCAGGCGAGGGCTAAAGAAAAGAAGACGGAGGAGGCTCGTGAACGACAGCGTAGAGCAAGGCAGGAACGTATTCCTCTTGAGGTCTTGGGTAACTTAGGTCTCATACCTTTCTATAAAGACATCAGAAAAATACTTCTTAAGGATATGTACAAAGACCTTGGGAAGAAAGAAGAGGGGGAGGAAGATACAGGAAGGGGTAGGAAAAGGGAGTCAACACGAAGGGGTAGGAAAAGAAAAGAGTCAACACGAAGGGGTAGAAAGAGAGATTGACAAAGAAGAAACAGTGGTGTGTCATTGCTCCAGTTGAGTGTGGCTGCAAGGGAGATACCTGTGAAAGGAACAACACAAGCACCCGTAAGAAGGGGCGTAAAGAAAAAAAGAAATGAGACTTAACGACAGGTTTAAACTGCAAGAGTATGTACCTCAGTCAGTGTACAACGAGCATGGAGATAAGAGTGTTCGATTTATATCAACCGCCCTTATCAACGCTGACTTCCAGCTACTCCAAGACCTTGAGAAGCATTACGACAGGCCAATAAGCTGCTCCATAAATACATGGGTGTTCGGTGGTAACAGGAACTACTCAGGGCTACGGGTCAAGGGTGAGCCGTACTACTCAGAGTACTCCATGCATACGTTTGGGTGTGCCTCCGATAAGATATTCCAGTTCAAGGACAATGACGCTCCGCTTGCAACCGCTGATGTGTACTCGTTCATCAGGTCAAACGAATCCAAGTACTACGACATGGGTATACGAAGGATGGAAGATATTAAGGATGCCCGAACATGGATACATTGGGACACCTGTTTTACCACAGCCGCGTTTGAAGGGACGATTCAGATTGTAGGGGCTTAAGGCGCTCCTCAACGATAGATATTGAGTTGGTGAATAGAACGTACCCATCAGCGTGTATGATGCGGTATACGCTCTCTCCTGAGGGCTTGCTCATCCAGTAGGATGCCTCGCCTAATGGTGTCTTTAGATAATACTCGCTGCCCATATGAACATCCTGTATATTGACCAGCAGAATAGGCCATTAACCAACAGCAGTACAATAAGTTCTGCGATGTCTTTGTTCTTATTGCTCATAGGTGGTGAGTTAGTCGGGCCACCTGTCCGTTCTCAAAGGAGTGTATGAACGCTTCAATAGCTTTCTTTGCTCCAACGTATCCGTTCCTGTGATGCCATGAGTCGGCTGGGCTTGGTGACCTTAGATACTCTGCCGTGATGCCAATGAAATCCTTACCGCTCATAAACTTATGCGTCTGCTTGTGGTGTATGTGGTGCAGGTAGATGTACCTGTAGGGGCAGTCGTTCCACATCTGTGGGTTCTCCGTTGCCATAAGTAGTGGGGTGTCAACAAGCTTAGCCCCGTCACCGTGGCTTGTCCCTATCATATTGTTCCCGTACTGAAAATGTTTACGGTGGCTAATGTCAACATCAAACGTGACGTTGTTTGACAGCCTGAAGTATGCCTCAATTGTTTGGGCCAGCATATAACCACTTATGTAGTCGTGGTTACTGGGGTTGAAGATTACATGGACATCAGCCAAGTCCATCAGGCGTTCAATGGCCTTAACGTACATTGTCTTCGCAGCTTGGAAGGCTTCGTGCCACATACCTGAGCTGTCCTGTGGCGTACCGCTTGTCGTGGTCTTACCGTTGTCTGTATGCAGGACATCGTTGCCTATCACCAGCACAACCTTGTCAATATTAAAGCCATACGCCTTTGTTATCAACCCCTCTATCCCCTCTTCAACCTGCGCTACAGCCTTATCAATGTTGTAAGAGACACCTGTCTCTGATGCAGATGCCAGCTTACCAACGTGGATATCAGCGGGGTCGAACACAATACAGTGTGGGTCTTTAACAGGCTTGCGTGTTATCTTCTTGAAGGTTGGGGAGTATGACCTTAGGCCATCAAGTATAGGCTTGAACTGCTCCTCAAGAGAGGCTACACCTGAGGACTCCTTAGTAACAACAGAGAACCTAAGCTCACCGCTTGCAGACTGCCAGTGCTTAACACTCGTAACGTCCTTCTTGTCAATACCCCTGTCGGATAGATGTATATCAAGGGCGGTGTTGCTGTTAATGTTAGACACTAACTCACCTCTCATCTCCCTTATGACATCATATTCCTCAGCGGTTAACCGTGGTCTATGCTCCATATTCAAATTTCATCCTTCAAAGAATCCTCAATGTCAGTAAGCACCTTACGCAGCGCGGATATAGATTCCTTCAAGGGGTTTAAATCCCTGTCAACAAGCGACTCGTATATATCATCGGTGCTGTCATTAATCTCCTTCATCAAGAAGTTAATGTGGTGTAGCCGCCTCTTGTTAAAGGACGATGAGATGTTTTTCTGTGAACTCATATGTCCATTGCTCGAAGGAAAAGGCTACCCATATCTTTGTTTACTGACTTGATAGCGGTATAGATTGTCCTGCTTTTTTTGTATGCGTTTCTGATTTCACTTACTGTTGAATCAGTACCCATGTTACAGTACAGGTTAGCGTCTAGCCTTAGCAACTCGTCAATCTTTCGCCTATCACTCCATGTTTTAAAGCCAGCAATCTTCTCGGCATCCAATGCGGTGTAATTCATCGGTGCGGAATATACTAATTATTCTTTGGCAAACAATGGGAGAGTGATTTATTTTTCAAGATATAATCCAAATACTCATCCGTATCTATGAAGTTTATGTCAACTAAGATAGGAGCCTCCTCTTCCTGTCGCAGTATGACAGCCTCAAAGTAGACGGGGTTACCCTCATCGTTAGGTGCTACCCCTGCAAAGAGTTGAGAGAATGCGTTCTTCTCAGGAATCTTATCCATGTTATAGAACACCTCCGCTGGTATTGAGTACTGGAGAAACCCCCAATCATACAGCTTGTACATCAAATCCTCTTCAATCTCAAATTCAAATTCATTAACCTCTGTATACCTCTGTTCTACATCCATGTTCTTTCAGTTCTTTAAGTCTATACTCCTGTAGCTTTGACAACTTTCCTGTCGGTCTCTTTACCTCACTGAACAGCACCTTGCTGTCAGGTGGTATGGCAATCAGGTCGGGGATGCCGTTCTTGTTTGTCTGTACCAGCTTGATAACGTAGTACCCCTCCTCCTCTAACTGCTTTATTCTCTTGCTTTGAATTGCCTGCTCGGTCATCCTCCTAAAGGTACGCAATCACTTGATAATTTTTAGAAGTGTTTTAGGAACGTGAACAACTAACTCCTCGTCATACACCGACCCGTCACGCTTGCTCCTTCCATCCCATCCACAGGCTGCCCCGTCTATCTCTGATATAAAGTAGTATCCTATGCAGTCGTTAAACCTGTAGACCATACATGACGGAACGTCATTACTAAGCGATACCTGCTGTAAGCTTGCCAACTTTTTGATTGAGATGAATATGTGTTCCTTCGCCCTTGCGAACGTCTGCCTGTACGTCTTCACCTCTGCGTATGCAACCACTGTGTCACCTTTAAATAGCGCAGCATCAACGGGGTTCATCTCATTAGCCATCTCAAAGGTCAGCCCTTTGTGTTTACACAGGACATCAAGGGTGTCCTCCTCCCTTATCTTGTCTTTCCGTGTTTCAAATCGTGTCTCTACCATAGCCTATGTCTCTCTTAAAGTGTTTCAATGTGTAGTCCTTCTTCTTACTCACTGCCTTATATATGTCCTGCTCGATGCCTCCCTCGCTGAACACCCAATAGATGTCGTTCTTCACCCGCTCCTTAGTGGTCATCCTATCCCTTGACTGCCAATAACTTGTGGCTGAGAAGTCAATGTTCATGTACACCAAACAGTCAGCCTGACGTAGTGAGATACCCTCTCGGCCACTCACAATCTGCAAGGCTATGTTCTTGTCGGTCTCTTCAAAGACACTCAGCTCAGTGGTTAGCTCGTCACCGAACACCTCCTTCAATACCGCCAGCTCCTGCTTGAACTTGTAGAAGATACCAATCTTCCTCCCTGTAAAGTACGCCTTGATAAGGTCTCCTTTGGTGCGGTCTAAGGTCATAGCCTTACCGCTCTCAAACTTCACAGTACCTGAGTATATCTGATGCAGCTTCATCATCAGCTTAACTGGTGTGTCAGCGAGTAGCACCTCCTCCTTCCCCTCAACCACAAGGTCACGCCTCAACCTGTTAGCAAGGTTGTATGTGTGGTCGCTCATCTTAACGGTCAGCACCTCCTCCTCTATCTTGGATACAAACCCTGCCTCCTTCTGTGAGTATGAGATGGTGTGTGGTTTCATTGCGGTTAGTATCTCCTGCTTCCCTGTCTTGTAGTCGTTCATTAGCCTACCGCTTATCTTTAACTGCTTGACATTAACGTAGTCGTCAGCGAATCGGTAGAAGTTCTTGTACTTCTTGAACGGGTTGTTGAATGCAGCGTACACCTGATGGTACATCTGCGAGAACGACTCAGGTGTTGGTGTTCCTGACATGAGGATAAGGCGAGGGTCGTTTCTTTGTATGAGGTCACGCACCGCCTTCGCTCTGTTGCTTGGCTTTGGAAACGCTCCAATACTATGTGCCTCGTCACATATAATTACATCCCACCTTATGTTTGGCAGCTTGTGTAGTGACTCGTAGTTGATAACAAACAGGGAGTACGGTGGGCATAGCTTATCACTGTCGGCAGTGATGGTTGATATGGCCTTCTTCTTTGTGATAAACAGAACATCGTCCACATCCAACTTCTCGCATATCCCAAGAGCGGTTAGTGTCTTGCCTGTTCTTACCTCCATAGAGAGGTAGAGTAGCTGGCTCTTCTCCAGTATCTCTACCCCCTCTTGGATTATCTGTTCTTGGTAATCTCTGAACTCAATCATTCTTCAGTTCATCAAGTAGCTTCCGTAGTTTCCTGCGTTTCATAAACTCCCACCAGTGCGTGTTGAGGTAGCGCAGTTCAAGCATCGCTATTATATTGCGGCAAAGGCCGATGTTATCTTTATGTCCTTTGTGTGTGGATTCCATGTTGTCTTCTTTCCAAAGTGATTAACTGCCATCATAAGTGCGTCCCTAAACACAGCATCAACTGATACGATGTCGTTTATTTTTCTTACGCCATGTAGAACTGTGGCGTGGTCTCTATTGAACATCCGTCCAAGGGCTACACAGGTAAGGTTGTTCTCAACCACCTTGTTCTGTAGTAGCCACCATATTAACTGACGCGCCTCGACCAGTTTCTTGTGCCGTAAGTTGCCTGTCAGTGATGCTATTGACACATCATTATTCTCACACACATATTCAATTACTTCCTGTGCAGTTGATAGTTTGTCAAGGGTGTCTCTCCTAAACTTCTCAACCTCGTAGATTAATACTGCGGTCTTGATGTCATCCAGCCCCTCGCCAAATGTCTCTACTATCTTGTCGTAAACTTTACTTGATTTCATTCTTAGATTAATTAAGGTTCAACTTCTGTACTTCTAATTCCTTTGTAGTGATACGTTCTACATATCACTGTTCTTCTTGTCAGTCTTTGGCAAGGTCTGCACCTTTTCGGTTCACTCATCTTTTAATTTAAGTTGTCTGCGTTAGTACTGATAAAGCTAAATGTTCTCACATCATTAGCCGCGTTTGAACTGAGCAGGTAGTTCTCGTCTCCGATAGTTACGTTCACTCGTCTCCTCTCCTCAGAGATAGCCCTTACCACCAAGGATAATACCACCTCATCTGATAGGTCTGTATAATTATTAACCGTTGTCTTACTCATCTTCTTTGTTTTGGTTTAGTTTGGTCAACTTCTATTGGCATACCCGCTGATTCTAACAATTTCCTTCTTGCTTCTTGAGATGTTGGTTTAAAATTAAATTTAATTTTTCTCTTCTTTTTTTTCTTACTCATCTTCTTTGTTTTGGTTAATTCTTGTTTAACTTCTTGCCAATAATCCATTATACTATCGTTAGGATGCATAGTTGTATTAACCTCATTTCTTATTATCTCATCTACACAAATTAATGCACATTGTTTGGCTATTAACTTATCTATCTCAATGTTTTGGTTTAGGTAGTGATTATTGTCTCCTAACATTTTTTCTACTAACTCTTTTGCTTTATCTTTTGCTGTCATCTTCTCTGTTTTGGTTTAAATCACAACACTCGATAAATACCATTCTGCGAACGTCTATTTATCGGGCTGTTGTAGGTAATAAGCCTACTTAATTTCTGCGTCCACATTTTTAATGTTTTCAATAGCTTCATTTATAGAGCTTCTAACTTCATCAGTCATAGGTTCTCCACTTTGTATAACACTCCTTAAAAATGC